>OILY01000407.1_pt1 | contig 8038 bp, 6 predicted proteins | sample 1584641 | NCBI WGS metagenome assembly OILY01 (sample SAMN02674606, study PRJEB24791) | human gut metagenome, SKBSTL068 | isolation source: stool | host: Homo sapiens | place: USA | reverse complement strand
GTAGTCGGCTGCCGTCATTTTCACTGCGATACGGTATTTCAGTTTCTCGGTTGCTTCCTTCTTGGGGCGACCTCCCTTGTTGCGTTCCTTGTGTTCCTTTGTCTGTTCCATATTTTATTCCTTTTAATTCGGTTACTGATTCAACTGTATAGACCGACGGGATGCCACCTCCTGCAATTTGGATGGTGGGTGGCAAGCGGTTTCGGTACACCCGAAACACAAACTTGCTACCTCCCAATCCTTAAGGAATGAGTTTCGGGCATCTCCCGTTTTTCTCATTCGGGATGTCATAATCCCAACCCTTTCTTCTTGGGTTTTACGATAGTTCTTGGCGGTGGACTAACGGCTAATTTCTGCCGGATTCCACGCAGGTAATCGTTCAGGTCTTTATGCCCTTTGTAGTTGTCGGAGAAGTCGCGGATGCGTCCGGCGAACTTCCTTTCCAATTCCCGATACGCCTTTCTTCCCGCCTCGTCATTGTCGAGCATGCAGTGGATACGTCCATACCCGTGCAGCACATCTATAGCTTTGGAAACATTGGCGGTCGAATTGAGGATGACGTAATCCTGCCTGTCAAGGTCGGGCAAGTTCGAGCAGTTCCTCTTCCGCAACGTGAGGAATGAAAGATAGTCCATCATGCCCTCGAATACAAGGCATTTCTCTCTCGCTTCTCCCTGTTGCCGAATATGGCTGATGTCTTTGGGTGCGACACAGCCTTTGAAAAAACGGTTACGCACTTCAAATCCTCCCGCCACATTCGGAAAACCGATGGCGAAATAGGGCTTGCCGTTATGGGTGAAGTGGAGCTCTTTACATTGCGCCTTTGCCAAAGCGATGTTTATGCCCCGTTCCTGCAAGTATCGGAGCAATGCCGGATGGGTGAGTTCACCCACCTCCAAATGTTGGAAACTCGGTTGCGTTGATGACTGCTGGCGAAAGGAAAAAGAAACGGGACGGATAGAGGGGCTTTGCTCCGCTATACGGTCTAAAAGGTAGGGTAAACTGTCGGATGCGTAAAGCTCCTGTGCCAATGCAAGGATGTTGCCGCCTTTTCCTGTTCCAAAGTCATACCACAAATTGCGGTCTGTATTCACTTTGAAAGAAGGCTCTTGTTCCTCTCTCAAGGGTGATTTGTACCAAAGACTATTGCCCTGTTGCTTTATCGGGTTATAGCCTAAACTGTGCAGATAGTCTGTCAACTTTATATTTTTGGATTCTTCGATTGTCATAATCTGAATGTATTGGTGAATGAATAATTGAATCAGTTCCGTTTAGTCCGCTATATATACACCCAAACTGTACTAAACTTATCTTGTACTTAATCGTACAATGAAAAGAAGTCCATTTCTTCTATATATACCACACGGACTAAACCAACCTTGCTTTTAGTAGTGGAAATCAGAATTGAACTTGTAGCCTTTCCCCTCTTTTATTATCATGCGCTTGTTTACAAGGAATTTGTTCAAGTCCACGAGAATATTGCGCCCACGTTCAAAACCGATACTTGCGTAACCTTTTTTCAAGGCTGCGATAACATTGGGATAGCCTTGTACTACATCCTTTCCAAATCCGTTTTCCAACGCTTCACGGTGCTGTTGCTCCGTAAGTTCCGTAAGCGGAAAGTTGCGGTTCTGCTTGGGTTGCTCAAAAACATAGTCTTTCACAACTTCGGGCAATGCAGTTTCATTGATGCGAAATGCAAACGGTTCAAAGTCTTTGTCTCGAATGTGCATCGCCTTTACTTCGCTAATATCCACATCCTGCGTGCTTTTGGTTATCTGTAAAACGGTTTCAGCCTTGTTGTTAAGTTCCGTTCCAATATGCCCACGTGTATTATCATCCCCTTTATTCAAATGTAATACTGTGTGAATATGCAAATTATACTCACTTGACCATCGCATTAAAAGATTGATGAGGTCGGATGATTCGCTGGGGCTGTTGATGTCGTACATCAAATCACGGATGCCGTCTATAATGACAAGACCAATTCCCTCCATATTAGCAAGCATATAGCCTATTATCTGCTTTCGCTTGTCGGGTGTGCATTCCCTCAACACGACAAATATAAAATCCTCTCTATCTTTATCGGTAGGAAGACCAGCCAAACGCATGATGCGTTCCATCACCTTATGGCAGTGGTATTTGCTCTGCTCTGTGTCCACATATAGAATTTTACGCTTGTTTTCGGGCAGGAACGCTGAATATTGCAACACTTCATCATTCTTCAATGCTGCTGCCACAATAGCAGAAATATTGAACGTCTTTTTACTTTTGGCTTTACCTGTGGATGCGCTAAAATTTCCCAGTGTGCCAATAGTTGAACCATTCACCCAAAGGATTTCGGGCGGCACATCGTAAGTATCGGTAATCTTCAAATGAATAGTTTTCCAAAGGACTGCAAAATCTTCTCTTGTCATAGCATCCTCTTTCTTCTTCTCCGTCACTTTCTTTTCTTCCATAGCTTTACTTCTTTAAAGGACGGTTATTGAGGATATACTTCTGCGCTTCCTGTTCTATTTGCGCCTGTGTCTTGATAGGATTTTGGCGCAACCACGCCTCCAACTCCACCTTTTCAAAGTAAAGCATTTTGCCCTGTGGTTTATAGTGAGGTATCAAGTTACCCGAAGTCAGTTTGTACAGGTAACTTTTAGAAAGGTTAAGAAATTTGCTCGCTTCATCAAAGCTAAGCACATTCTTAGTTAAAAACAGCATCTGTTCGAGTTCCTCAACTCGCATCTCTAATGTCTTATCCATATTGCTTTTTGGGATTTAGTGAAACAATATGAAGGTGCGCACCCTCGTTTTCTTTTCGTTAACGAGAGCAAAGGTATTGAGGATTAGCTTGATAGTGGATTAAGCTATGTTTGAGGTCTTAACCTATTCTTAAAGTCTTTTCAGTTGTTTGATATAGTTGTATATGGTTGCAAATCCTTTCTCATGGGAGATGCCTTTCACATAATTGGTTGCTGTGGCTAAATCCCCTTGATTGAGGTATTTATCCCTACTTTTGTCTTTGGAAAGAAACAGTTTATTATTAGCAATGACCGATTGCCAATTAGCGGTAATCAAAGACCTGTTACTTAATTCTGAAAAAAGAAAAGCGACATATCTATTATTGTTTGACCTTAATATTGCATTAGGCTTACAGGAAAGTATCGCTTTCAAATCATCAACAGTCACAGAGGCATTGAATATCTTAACCTCATTGATGCAATCCGCAATTAATTCAATCTGTCTATCATTAAGAATTGAATCAAAAGGATTTTCTGTTTCAGCAATAGGGGGTACAGCTTTTATCGAAAACTCAGTGTTTGTTATCTGCTTCTGCACTTCCTGTTCCAGCTGCGGTTGTATTTCCGTCTGCGTTCTGTCCTCTTTCTTTTTTCGCAAGTATGCCAAATATCTTTCCAACACAACGGCTTTAACAACTACAGAAAAATAAGGCAGTTCTTCATCATAAACTGAATTATTTTGTTCATATCGGGAATAATCAAATGAAAGAGGGGAAAATAAAAGATACTTTCTTTTTTCATCAGGCTTCAGGGCTTCATAAAAACCGCTTTCCCAAAAGAAGTCATGTATGAAATAACAACGCTGCATCTCACTTAGTACAGAATAACTCATGTATAAGCTCGCTAATTCATCAGCATTATGAATATACTCTTGCCCCTCCAATTCTTCCACCTGTTCCGTATTCAGGTATTGGGATTTCATATAAATGTTTCTTTCTAAAGTTTCATAGGCATGGCTAATGCAACGGTCAAATAACCTTTGTATATTGTCAAATTTAGCTTTAAACTCTGTATTTTCCATAATGTTCTCTGTTTCATTAATATGAGCAAAGATAACGATTCCGCTTAAAAACTAATAATAGACAAAAGAGAAAGTATAAGAAGATAACCACATTAGCCCAAAATTGATTATCTTTGCACACCAAAACGAGGTAGAAGGAGCAATTATTCTTTTTTAACTTTATATTGTTACCATTTTGTTACTCGTCTATTTTACAGTAATACATAACTAATTGATAATAAGAAAAATAATATAATATTATGGCATTACAATGTGGTATTGTCGGTCTTCCAAACGTAGGAAAGTCGACACTTTTTAATTGTTTATCGAATGCAAAGGCTCAAGCAGCCAACTTTCCTTTCTGTACCATCGAACCGAATGTAGGTGTCATCACCGTTCCTGATGAACGCCTGACCAAACTTGCCGAACTGGTTCATCCGGGACGTATCGTTCCCACTACTGTAGAAATTGTTGACATTGCAGGACTTGTAAAAGGGGCTAGCAAAGGTGAAGGGCTGGGAAACAAGTTTCTGGCAAATATCCGTGAAACAGATGCTATCCTGCACGTACTCCGTTGTTTTGACGATGAAAATGTAACTCATGTAGACGGTAGTGTAGATCCGGTACGTGACAAAGAAATCATTGACACCGAACTCCAGCTGAAAGATTTGGAAACCATTGAAAGCCGTATTCAAAAAGTACAAAAACAGGCACAGACGGGCGGTGACAAACAAGCAAAACAAATGTACGACATCCTTGTTAAATATAAAGACGCATTGGAACAAGGCAAATCTGCGCGTACCGTACAATTTGACAGCAAAGACGAACAAAAAATCGCAAAAGAACTGTTCTTGCTGACCAGCAAACCAGTGATGTACGTATGCAACGTGGACGAAGCAAGTGCTGCTACCGGCAATAAATATGTAGAACAAGTACGCGAAGCCGTAAAAGAAGAAAATGCAGAAATTCTGGTCGTAGCCGCCAAAACCGAAGCCGATATCGCAGAACTTGAAACCTATGAAGACCGCCAGATGTTCCTTCAGGAAGTCGGTCTGAAAGAATCAGGTGTAAACCGTCTGATCAAATCGGCTTATCACCTGCTGGAACTGGAAACCTTCATCACCGCCGGAGAAATGGAAGTAAAAGCCTGGACCTATCGTAAAGGATGGAAAGCCCCCCAATGTGCAGGAGTCATCCACACCGATTTCGAGAAAGGATTTATCCGTGCCGAGGTAATCAAGTACGAAGACTACATTAAATATGGTTCGGAAGCCGCCGTGAAAGAGGCTGGAAAAATGGGCGTGGAAGGTAAAGAATACGTAGTACAGGACGGTGACATCATGCACTTCCGTTTCAATGTATAAGGTAAATCAAAACGCAAAAGACTTGTCATGCAATGCATGAAAAAACATCAGGAAACCAGCAAAACTGATGGCAGACCGATAAGTCAGTGTTTTGTTTCCTAAAACAAAATACAACTAACATGGAAAAATATTTAATCGTGGGAACCGGCGGCGTTGGAGGAAGCATCGCCGGTTTCCTTGCTTTAGCAGGAAAAGACGTAACATGCATTGCCCGTGGCAAGCATCTGGAAGCCATTCGTGAAAAAGGGCTTCACCTTAGATCAGACTTAAAAGGTAATCACTTTCTACCTATACAAGCCTGCACAGCCGAGGAATACAACGAGAAGGCCAACGTAATTTTTGTATGCGTGAAGGGCTATTCCCTGGATTCCATCAAAGATCTGTTGGAAAAAGCCTCGGATAAAGATACCTTGATTATCCCCATCCTGAATGTTTACGGTACAGGTCCCCGCATCGGGCAACTTGTTCCACATGTAACAGTACTGGATGGATGCATCTACATCGTAGGTTTCGTTTCCGGACCGGGTGAAATCACACAAATGGGCAAAATATTCCGGCTGGTTTTCGGTGCACGTCCCCAACAGGGTGTGGCTCCGGAACGTCTGGAAACCATTGCCGATGTACTAAGAAAAGCAGGGATCAAAGCCGATATTTCGGATGATATCAATCGCGACACCTTCATCAAATGGTCATTCATCTCGGCTATGGCCTGCACAGGTGCCTACCATGATGTCCCGATGGGTCCTCTGCAACATCCCGGAGCAGAACGCGACACTTTCATCGGTCTGTCCAAGGAAAGTTCTGAAATAGGCCGCAAAATGGGAATTACCTATGCGGAAGACCCGATAGGATACAACTTAAAAGTGATTGACAAATTAGACCCGGACAGTACCGCATCCATGCAAAAAGATATAGCCAAAGGACACGAGTCCGAAATACAAGGACTATTGTTTGATATGATCGCACTGGGCGAAAAGATGGATGTGGATATGCCCACTTACCGCAAAGTTGCACAAAAATTCAAGATATGAATACACTGTCAGCCATTCTTTGGAATCCCGATATAGAAATCTTTTCCATTTTCGGCATTTCCATCCGTTATTACTCCGTATTGTTCGTTACAGGGCTTTCATTGGCCTACTGGGTGATATACAAACTCTACCAAGACCAAAAAATTCCTTACGAAAAATTTGATTCCCTGTTCGTTTACTGCCTGCTGGGTATTGTTATCGGTGCTCGCTTGGGACATTGTCTGTTCTATGAGCCAGGCTATTGGCTCTCTCACCCTGTAGAAATGCTGTTGCCCGTCAAGATTACCGATTCTGGGATAAAATGGACCGGTTATCAAGGTCTTGCCAGCCATGGAGGAACCATCGGACTAATGCTCGCCTTATGGATCTATTCACGCCGTGTAAAATTGAAGTTCCTGACTGTACTAGACAATATAGCCATCGCCACCCCGCTGGCAGGTTGTTTTATCCGTTTAGGTAACCTGATGAATGGTGAAATAGTAGGTACGGTAACTCATGTTCCTTGGGCGTTCATTTTTCCGCACGAAGATATGCAACCCCGCCACCCGGCACAACTCTACGAAGCCATCGCCTATCTTCTGATTTTTATCATAGGCTTGCGGTTGTATAAAAAGTACAAAACCACGCTATACCCCGGTTTCTATTTCGGCTACTGCCTCACTACCATATTCACCTTCCGCTTCCTTGTAGAGTTTATAAAAGCCAGCCAGGAAGCCTTTGAAGACAGTATGATGCTGAACATGGGGCAATGGCTCAGCATTCCGTTCATACTGCTGGGAGCGCACTTCATGTACCATTCTTTTAAACCCGTAAAATAAATGAAACATATAATAGATATTGAAACCTGGGAACGCCGGGACAATTATAATTTTTTCCGCAACTTCCATAATTCATGGATATCCATTACCAGTGAAGTGGATTGCACTGAAGCATTTCCAGCTGCAAAAGCCGCCAAGCGCTCTTTTTTCCTGTATTACCTGTATGCTGTGCTACGTGCTGCCAATGAAGTGAAAGAATTCCGTTTCCGTACAGATAAAAACGGACAGGTGGTTTATCACGATCAGGTGGACATCATATCACCTATCGCTGTACCCGGCAAGACTTTCTACACAGTCCGCATCCCTTACCATGCAGATTTTGAACGGTTTTATGCCGAAGCATATCACATCGTCCATAACATCCCCGAAGAGGGTGACCCGTATGGAGCCGAAAAAGTCATTAAAGAACAGGGAGATTTTGATATTATCCAACTGAGTGCCACGCCTCAGCTTTATTTCACTTCACTCACCTATACACAAATGGCTCCCGACCATCCATTAGACTATCCGCTGATGAATGCCGGCAAAGTAGTGCCACGCGAAGGAAGACTGGTAATGCCCATCGCTTTCACTGTAAACCATGCTTTTGTGGACGGAGCGCACATAGGACAACTCTTTCAGAAAATAGAGGAGATATTGAAAGAGGTGGCTCAATAAATAGAGGGGTCTCAAAAGGCATAAAAATCCCTGTCGGACACGTATGTATGCATTTCCCTACATATACGTTCACATATATCCATAAAAGAATAAATAACCAGAAAAAGAAGACAATCTGTCAAAATGCCGATGCACGAGAATACGATGAAAATACACAAACTGTATCCTTTGAAACAGGACACCCTCATACACCGGCATTATCATTTTGACAGATTGCCAGTTTAATTAAATCAGTTTAGAAACGATAGCCTACGGAGAACTGGAAAGTTGAATTCCGCAAACCATTTTGTGCCTGTATCTTTTTTATTCCGACCCTATAATCAAAACTTATCGTATAATGATCGGCAATAACAGCCTTCATTCCAACAATGCCCCC
>OILY01000406.1_pt1 | contig 8063 bp, 7 predicted proteins | sample 1584641 | NCBI WGS metagenome assembly OILY01 (sample SAMN02674606, study PRJEB24791) | human gut metagenome, SKBSTL068 | isolation source: stool | host: Homo sapiens | place: USA | reverse complement strand
AACGTGCTTCACCACGTTCTGTTTTGCGCCGGTGAGGGGGTTGAATTCGGTGATGCGGTCGATCTCGTCGCCGAAAAATTCCACCCGGATGGCCAGCTCGCTCATATAGGCCAGATAGATGTCCACGATGTCCCCATGGACGCGGAATTTATTGCGGATAAAGTTGACGTCGTTCCGCTCATATTGCAGCGTCACCAGCTTCTCGCACAGCTCGTCCCGCTCCATCTGCATCCCGGGCCGCAGGCTGATGACCATGCTGCGGTAATCAATAGGGTCACCCAGAGAGTAGATGCAGGACACCGACGCCACGATGATGACATCCCGCCGCTCTGACAGCGCCGCCGTGGCCGAGTGGCGCAGACGGTCGATCTCGTCGTTGATGGCACTGTCCTTCTCGATATAGGTATCGGTGCTGGGGATATAGGCCTCCGGCTGGTAGTAGTCGTAGTAGGAGACGAAATACTCCACAGCATTGTCCGGGAAGAACGAGCGGAACTCGGTGCAGAGCTGAGCCGCCAGCGTCTTGTTATGGGCCAGCACCAGCGTGGGACGGTTGCACTGGGCGATGACATTCGCCATCGTGAAGGTCTTGCCGCTGCCGGTGACGCCCAGCAGGGTCTGGCAGCGGTCGCCCCGCTCTACCCCTTCCACCAGCTGGGCGATGGCCTGCGGCTGGTCGCCCGTGGGGGCGTAGGACGACACCAGATGGAATTTTTCCTCTGCCACAAAAAGCCCTCCTTTTTGAAACTACGATTAGTTGTATGTCGTAGCGCTATTATACCACAATTATTTTATAATGTAAATCATTCTCTTCCATATGGGCGTAACATTGTGCCGGTCTCGAAGTCGTAGAAGGGCAGGCGGTTGGATTCCCGCATGGAAAAATACTCGTTTTCCGCGATGATGATGTGGTCGCGCAGGCGTATCTTCACCAGCCCCAGCGCACGGACGATGTTTTCCGTGGCGGCAAGGTCTTCCCGGGAGGGCAGCGGCACACCGTTCGGGTGATTATGGCAGAGCACAACACTCTCCGTCCCGCCTCGGAGCGCCGCCGAGACAACATCCTTCACCTCCAGACCCACCATCCGGCTGTTCCCTTCTTTCAGCCAGCAGACCCCCTTTACCCGGCTGCGGCTGTCCAGCGAGAGGAGCAGGACCTTCTCCTGTCTTGCCCCGGCGAAGCGGGGCTTCAGGTAAGTCACCAGCCGCTCGGTGGTCGTCAGCGCACCCTCGGTACTGGTGCGGTCGTGCTCATAGTATCGGCTCACCTCGGGCAGGAGATGCAGCATCCGGGCGCTGGCCGGGCCGATGCCCGCCACACTGCACAGCTCTTCTTCACTGGCCTCCAGCACCCCGGTAAAGCTGCCGAACCGTTCCAGCAGCGCGTGGGCGATGCCGTTGGTGTCCCGGCGGGCGTTGGTGATGTAGAGCAGGTATTCCAGCACTTCGTGGGGTGCGAGGCTTTCCAGCCCGTACTGTTCCACCCGGGTGCGCATCCGCTGTCGGTGTCCCTCGTGGCTTATGTTCTGTCCCGCCATAGCTGTGCTCCTTTGCATTGCAGTCGTTTCTTTTATAGTACCCCATTTTCAGCAAAAGACAAGAGCCGACCGAAAATATTCTGCGTTGACTTCATGAGAAGAGTAGATTATTATAAGGTAGAAGCAGCCCTCTCCGTCTCATCGCAGGCTCCTCTCCAGCTTCCCTTGTAGGGGGGATTCGGCAAAAAGACAAACAACATCTTTTTAGAAAACAAAAAAGGATATGCTTTTATGAAACAATACACTGCCACCGCCAACGACGAGGGCGTCCGCCTCTCCCGCTTTGTCCAGAGCGTGACCCGCGACTTCCCTACCAGCCTCTTATACAAGAGCTTCCGCAACAAGCGCATCAAGGTCAACGGCAAAAAGGGTGCGCCCGAAGACCGCATCAAGGCCGGCGACCTCATCGAGCTGTACATCAACGACGAGTTCTTCCCGCCGGAGGGTGCAAAGCCGGCCCATAAGCCTGCCCCCAAGAAACAGCAGAACCAGCCCAAGGTGACGGTCATCTACGAGGATGAGAACATCGCCGTTCTCTACAAGCCCACCCACCTGCTCTGCCACAGCGACCGCACCGGCGACGCGAATCTCGTGGACGCATTTACCCAGTATCTGGCCCAAAAAGGCGAATACGACCCACAGGGCGAGAACCGCTTCAAGCCCGGCATCTGCAACCGCCTCGACCGGGGCACCGAGGGCCTCGTCATCGCGGCCAAGAGCTACGCCGCCCTCCGGGACATGAACGAGATCATCCGCACCGACCTGCTCAAAAAAGAGTACTACACCATTACCGTGGGCATCCCCCAGAGCGGACGGTTCACCGCGTGGTGGGAGCACGACGAAAAGAACAACAAGGTGAGCATCCACGCCCACCAGTCACAGGACGAGCGCCGCAAGCAGATCATCACCGATGTGGATGTGCTGCGGACGGCAGGCCCCTTCGCCCTCTGCCGCATCGGCCTCATCACCGGCCGCACCCATCAGATCCGTGCCCATCTGGCCTATCTGGGCAAGCCGGTGCTGGGCGACATCAAATACGGCAACCGCAAGATGAACGAGCGCACCGGCACCCGGACGCAGGCTCTCTGCGCTGTCCGCATCAGCTTCCTGGATATCCCGGAGGAGAACACCCTGCACTACCTCACCGGCAAGGTCATCAAGCTGAAGGACCCGCAGATCGTCAAACAGTTCGACGCGTTGGATAAGAATAAAGAAGGAGCAACATCATGGCAGACCTGAACGCCTATTTCAAAAGCATTATCGACCAGGACCGCGAATCGGTGGTCATCTGCGATCTGAACCACATCATCATTTACATGAATCCTGCCGCCGTGGTGGATTACAAAAAATACGGCGGCGCTTCCCTGCTGGGCAAAAGCCTGCTGAACTGCCACAACCCCCATTCGGTGGAAGCCATCCGCAAGGTGGTCGAGTGGTTCGCGGCGGATGCCAGCCACAACATCGTCTATACCTATCACAACGCAAAGCACGACCGCGACGTCTACATGGTAGCCCTGCGGGATGCAAGCGGCACCCTGATCGGCTACTACGAGAAACATGATTCCCGAAAAGCTGAAACTATGAAGCAGTACGATTTGTTCTGACAAAGAAAGGCGAACTCCACACAAAAAAGACTTTGCCGCCTACCCCCGTGCGAGGATACTACTCTGCTATACCTCCCGCATAGACAAAACGAACGCCTGCCGGGCTTTTCTCACACGGCAGGCGTTCGTTCTTTTTATGGGGTCGATGCGTTACTTTGCCAGCAGCTCGTCAGCCAGCACATCCATCTGTGCCTCAGCGGCGGCATTGGCGGCAGAGCGGATGGTCACAACGGCATCACAGACGATGATGTTCTTCATGCCGTCCAGCTCGGCACGCATCAGCTTTGCAGCCATGGGGGCCCAGGTGCCGTTCTCCATCAGGCCAACGGTGCGGCCCTGGAAGTTCTTGGTCTTGAGATGGGTCAGCAGATTCTCCATCGGCGGGAAGAGGAAGCCATCGTAGGTGGCGCAGGCCAGCACGATCCGGCCGCAGCGGAAGGCCTCAGTGACAGCATAGGAGACATCGGTGCGGGTCAGATCCATCTCCACCACCTTGGCACCCTTGGCGCGCAGCTTCTCAGCCATGGTGTGGGCGGCGGCTTTGGTGTGGCCGTGGATGGAAGCGCTGGCCACCAGGATCTTCTCCGGCTCCTCGGCCTTGTAGCTGGACCACAGGTCATAGTAGTTCAGGTACTTGCTCAGATCGCCGGTCAGCACAGGGCCGTGCAGGGGGCAGATGGTGGCGATATCCAGCGCGGCGGCCTTTTTCAGCAGAGCCTGCACCTGCGGGCCGTACTTGCCCACGATGTTCAGGTAGTAGCGGCGGGCCTCGCTGGCCCAGTCGGCCTTCTCGTCGAACTTTGCCACAGCGCCGAAGCGGCCGAAGCCGTCGGCGGAGAAGAGGACTTTTTCGGTGGACTCATAGCTCACCATGACCTCGGGCCAGTGGACCATCGGCGCAAAGACGAAGGTGAGGGTGTGTGCACCCAGCGAGAGGCTCTCGCCGTCCTTCACGACGACGCGGCGCTCCTTGGCGATGGCCTCCGGGCCGAAGAACTGCTCCATATACTGGAAGGTCTTGGCGTTGCCCACCACCTGCATCTCGGGGTAGAGGGCGGCGAGGCGGGCCACATTTGCGCCGTGGTCCGGCTCCATGTGGTGGACGACGAGGTAGGCGGGCTTCTCCCCTGCCAGCGCCTCGGTGACGTTTGCCATCCACTCGTCGGTGGCACGCACGTCCACCGTGTCGAGGATGGCGGTCTTCTCGTCCCGGATGATATAGGAGTTGTAGCTGACGCCGGTGGGCACCGGGTACTGGCTCTCGAACAGGTCAATGGTGGTATCGTCCACACCCACGCCAAGGATGGCGCTGCTGATATTCTTTACGCTCATAAGCACATTCCCTCTCTGCTGTTTTGTGTATGACATACCGCAGTCGGCAGTATTTTTCAAGAATCGTTCTTAGTATAGCACAGCCTGCCCCCTTCGTCAACTATTTATCAGGCCGGGCAGCAGGCCGAGGCTCTACTCCTGTGGAATATAAGACCAAGTTCCAATATAATAACGTATCTATGTTATATATTCCATGTTGGTCAGTTTGGCCAACTTGCCTTTGCTGGCCAAGTTCCAACTTGGTCACCTCCGTCGAAGTTGGTCTCCTTGGCCAAGTTCGATTTTCGGCGATGCACCGCCGTTAATTTCCAACTTGGTCAGATACCCCGCCTGTCTCGGAGAGTGCACCCGGCAGCTCGTTCATGTCGTCGATCTCGAGGAGGGCGCTGGCGCTGGCCTCGTCGAGGCTCTGGACGCTGCGCAGCTTCCGGCTGATGGCGCGGCTGCGGACGCCGATGAGCTTGTCCAGCTCCTCGTCGGTCTGGCGCAGGCGCTGCTGCATCTTGGTGAGGCCCTGCCCGAACTTGTCGAACTCGGTCTTCACCGCGCCCAGCAGCTGCCACACCTCGCCCGAGCGCTTCTGGATGGCGAGGGTCTTGAAGCCCATCTGTAAGCTGTTCAGCAGGGCCGCCATGGTGCTGGGGCCTGCCACGTTGACCTGATAATCCCGCTGCAAGACCTCCAGCAGCCCGGCGTTCACCACCTCGGCATACAGGCCCTCAAAGGGCAGGAACAGGATGCCGAAGGCCGTGGTATAGGGCGGCTCCACATATTTTTCCCGGATGTCCTTGGCCTCGGCCCGCAGCACCAGTTCCAGTGCGTGGCGGGCGTTCTCCACGGCCTGTGCGTCGCCGGATGCCTGCGCATCCTGTAAATGGGCATAGGTGTCTCCGGGGAACTTGGAGTCGATGGGCAGCCACACCGTGCCGCCGTCCGCGCCGGGCATCCGGATGGCGTACTCCACCCGCTGGGTGCTGCCCGGAATGGTGGCCACGTTGGTGTCGTACTGTTCCGGGGCAAGGATCTCTTCCAGAATGGCTCCCAGCTGGATCTCACCCAGAATACCGCGGGTCTTCACACCGGAAAGCACCTGTTTCAGCCCGCCCACATCAGCGGCAAGGTTCTGCATTTCGCCAAGACCCTTGTACACCTGTTCCAGCTGGTCGTTCACCGCCTTGAAGCTTTCGGTCACCCGCTTCTGCAACGCATCCTGCAGCTGTTCGTCCACCGTATGGCGGATCTCGTCCAGCTTCTGGGCGTTCTGGGCCTGCAGGGCAGTCATGCCCTCGGCAAGGGTGCGGCGCATCTCTTCCAGCTTGCGGGCGTTGGAGGCTTCCAGCCCCTGCAGGCGCTGCTCCATGGTCTGCTGCTGGGTGCCCTGCCCTGCGGCAAGGGCGGTGCTCATACTCTGCACCGAGGCCTGCAGCGTTTCACTGATGTGTCCCATAGCGGCAAGGTTCTGCTGCGCCATCTCTGCCAGCTTCGCGTCCATCTGGCGGTTCTGCGCTTCCAGCTGCTGACGCAGCCATTCCTTCCGTTCTGCATCGTCCCGGTTTGCGGCAGGCTTTGCCGAGCGGTACAGCAGCAGGGCCATCATCAGGCAGATGGCCACCAGAAGCACCGTGTAAAGAAACGCTAAAAATTCCATAATGCCTCCTATTGCAAAATCCGGGCTGTGCAGCTGCAAAGCCCGGATCTGCGTACTTTATATTATTTTGTCTGTTCTTCCCAGAAGGCAGCGGCTTCGTCCAGCCAGCCATCCGCAGCCGTGCCGCGGCCAAGGCCGATGCCATGGGCTGCGTGGTCATATACCACCTCTTTGTAAGGTACGCCATGCGCGGCCAGTGCCTTGCTGAGGGCCGGCCCCTGCAGGATAGGTGCGGTCGATGGGCACGCCCATCACAGCAATGGTAGGGCAGTTGTTTTTGACAGCAGCGCGGTGCCCGGCGCTGTCCAGCCCGTCCGCAAGGCCGCTGACGATCAAAGCGCCGCTTTGGGCCAGTTCCCCGCCAATGTCCGCCGCTGCGTTCAGACCGTATTCGGTAGGCTTGCGGCTGCCCACGATGCCCACCGCGCCCGGCTCGTTGAGCCAGAGCGGATCGCCGGTGCAGTAGAGCACCAGCGGCATATCCGGGATGCGGGAAAACGCCAGCGGATAGTCCGGATCGTCAAACGGCAGGATGCGCACACCCAGATCATCGCACCGCATCACCAGCGGGTGGTACTGTTCCGGGGCCAGCTGCTGCGCCCGCAGAGCTGCTGCCTCCCCCGCTGCAAGACGAAATTCTGCCGTATCACGAGCTTCCCATGCTTCCTGTGCACCGCCAAAGGCATCCAGCACACGGCCCGCGTGAACGCTGGCCGGGCCAAGCACATGGGCCAGCCACAGCCAGCACAGCAGCGGATCCGGGGCAGGCTCCGGCGGGAAAAGGCTGGTCTGCCCTGCAAGGCCGCTCATAGGCTTTCCTCCCGGAAATGCCATAGCAGGATGCTGCCCGCAATGCCGGCGTTCAGGCTTTCCACCCGGTCGGTCATGGGGATGCGCACCGTGCTGCTGCAGGCAGCAATGGTCTCATCGGTCAGGCCCTGACCCTCGCTGCCGATGACGACGCAAACGCCGCCGGGGTAGCTTGCCTGCGCCGCGCTCAGCGGCTGAGACTTGTACAGCGCAGCAGCAAGGCAGGTGATACCCTTTTCCCGCAGCTGGGTGATGGCATCGGGCATGGCGCCGGCTTCGATCACCGGGATGCGCACGGCGGCTCCCATGGAAGCGCGCAGGGTCTTGGGGGCATACACACTGGCACAGCCGTCGCTCAGGATCACACCGTCAAAGCCAAAGGCCGCAGCAGAGCGCAGCAGAGTGCCCACATTGCCGGGGTCCTGCACCCGTTCCAGCGCCAGATACCGCCCGCCGGCCTTCACTTCGTCCAGTGTGTGCACCGGGGTGCGGAACACGCCGAACACCCCCTGATGGGTGCCCACATCGGCCAGCTTATCGGCCACATGGTCTTCCACAAGGTAGTGTTCACCGGGCAGCCCGGCAAGCTCCGGGCACTTTGCCATAGCGCTCTCCGTATAAAATAAGGTCTCCAGCTGCGCACCGCGGGCAAGCTCCGGGCAGAGCTTGCGGCCCTCGGCCAGAAAGCGGCCCTCGCTGCGGCGGAATGCCGCGCTGGAAGAAAGGCGGCAGGCGTATTTGATCTTTGCGTTTTCCCTGCTGGTGATTTTTTCGTCCATCGTGTGTATTCAACCTTTCGCTGTACTGTCGTTCAAAAAGTAGTCTGCCGTCTTGTTCAAAAAATGCAAAAAGGGCAGCGTCTGCCACAAAGTGTTCCTGCGGCAGGGCGCTGCCCTGAAAAACATGTTCCCCTGCCGTAAGAACCCCGGATACAAAACGGACGCCCGCGTATACGCGCGGGCGTCACGATTCAAGTTCCTAATCAGGCGTTCTTGACGGTCTCGACCAGAGCTGCAAAGCTCTTGGGATCGTTGATGGCCATCTCGGACAGCATCTTGCGGTTCAGCTCGATGCCAGCCTTCTTCAGGCCAGCCATGAAGGTGGAGTAGTTCATGCCCAGAGGACGAACTG
>OILY01000395.1_pt1 | contig 8263 bp, 8 predicted proteins | sample 1584641 | NCBI WGS metagenome assembly OILY01 (sample SAMN02674606, study PRJEB24791) | human gut metagenome, SKBSTL068 | isolation source: stool | host: Homo sapiens | place: USA | reverse complement strand
GTTCCGGCGGCAATGCGGCAGTTCTGCACTCCGGGCACCGGCTCCCCGGCCATGCCAAGGTCCACAGGCACCACTTCACAGCGGGCCGTTTTTGCCATCTGGCAGACACTGGTGCGCCGGGCGGCAAGGTTCTCGGCCACGGCCCGGGTCACGCTCTGGTCCGTCTGGCTCACGCCCTGCGCCACCACGCCGTTGTCGGCGCAGAGCACCAGCACGGCCCGGCGGGAAAACGCCAGCTCTGCCGTGCCGGTCAGGGCGGCGGCATCCTCCAGCATGGTCTCCAGCCTGCCCAGCCCGCCCAGCGGCTTGGCCAGGCTGGCCCAGTGAGCGTGGGCGGCGGTGCGGGCGGTCTCGTCCGGCCGGGTGATCCTGGAAAGAAGCTGTTTCAGTTCAAGCTCTGTCATTGGTCCTGTTCCTCTTGATGATAGTGTGCGGCGGCATCCACGAACCGCCGGGGCAGGGCCGTGCCCGCCCAATACAAATGCGGGAAGCCCGCATAGAAATGCTCATTTGCAAAGCCGCAGTCCCATTGCTTCCCGTTGGGCTTTGCGGCGGTAAAGCCGGTGCCGTTGTCTGTGGAATCCCAGTGGTGGAACTCGTGCACGGGCAGACGCTCCCCGGCGCGGAACAGCATACTGTCGGCATGGGCGGTCAATGTTGCGTATCCGAACCGCACCAGCCTCCCCACCCGGAAGCCCTGCCCCGGCAGAACGCCTGCCATGGGCCAGCATTTTCCGCTGGCATCCTCCAGGCTCTGGCCCAGATAGAGAAAGCCCCCGCACTCGGCCACCGTGGGCAGACCGCGCTCCACAGCCCGGCGCACAGAGGCCAGCATGGAGCGATTCGCGCTCAACTGCCCGGCATACAGCTCCGGGTAGCCGCCGGGCAGATAGAGCCCGCCGATCTGCTCCGGCAGGGCGGGGTCCTGCAGGGGGCTGAACCAGCAGAGCTCCGCCCCCGCCCGCTCCAGTGCTTCCAGCGTTTCGGCGTAGGTGAAGCAAAACGCCGCATCCCTTGCAACGGCAATGGGAACGCGGGGGCGCTGTTCCTCTGCTCCCTGGGGCGGCAGCTCTCCCGCAAGGAGGAACCGATCGGTGTGCACCAAAGGCGCTGCGCACTCGGTCAGAGCAAAAAGCTTTTCCCAATCCATCACCAGCGCATCGGCCATCCGGCTGATCTTCTGCTGTAAGTCCGCGATCTCCCCGGCAGTTTTCAGGCCTAAGTGGCGGCTCTCAAGGGCGGCATCCGGCAGGTGGGGCAGATAGCCCAGCACCGGCAGGCCGGTCTCCCGTTCCAGCATGGGAGCCAGCAGAGCATACAGATGGGGGGCGCAGTCATTGAGCAGGATGCCCGCCAGATGGCTGGGGGTGCGGAACTGCTTCAGTCCGTTGATCTGGGCCGCCAGCGTCAGGCTGGCCCCTCTGGGCTGGACCACCAGCAGCACCGGCAGGCCCAGCGTATCGGCCAGATGCCAGGCACTGGCGGTATCACTCACGCCGCCCAGTCCATCGTAAAAGCCCATGGCACCCTCGCACACAGCTGCCCCGTGCCCGGCGGCGGCCTGCGCATAGAGCGCGCGCACGGTCTCCGGTGCGGAGAAAAACAGGTCAAGGTTATGGCTCTCCACCCCCAGCACGGCCCGGTGAAACATGGGGTCGATATAGTCCGGCCCGCTCTTGAAGGAGCAGGGGTCCTGCCCCCGCCGCTTGAGCGCCGCCAGCAGAGCGCAGGTCAGTGTGGTTTTGCCGCTGCCGGAACAGGGCGCGGCCACAAGAAATTGGATCATTTGCGTTCTCCTGTGATAAGGAAGATGGGGTTATTGGCCATCAGCAGATGGAGCCTGCCCGCAGGCCGGGTGCGGCTGACCGCGATCTGCGTTACCTCCGCAGCAAGGCCGTGGGCAGTCAGTGCGGCCACGGCGGCGCTCAGCGTTTCCAGCGCAATGGCAGAGATGCAGATGCGGGCGTTCGGATTCCGGGCAAGCACCGTGTCCACCACAGCCTCCATGCCCCCCTTGGTCCCGCCGATGAACACGGCATCCGGGGCGGGCAGGTCAGCCAGCGCGGCGGGGGCGCGGCCCTCCACCAGTGTCAGGTTGCAGGCGTGGAACGTTTCCCGGTTCTGCCGGATGAGCCCGCAGGCCTCCGGGTCACACTCCACGGCATACACATGCCCCCGGGGTGCGGCCAATGCCAGCTCCACGCTCACGCTGCCGGTGCCCGCCCCCACATCCCACAGGGTATCGGCAGGCTGCACGGCCAGCTTGGCCAGCGCCGCCGCCCGCACCTCCTGCTTGGTCATGGGCACCTCTCCCCTGTGGAAGGCTTCATCCGGGAAGCCGGGCACCCGCCGGGGCGGCTGAGGAACGTGTTCCACAAGCAGAACGCTCAGGCTTGCAAACTGCTTTTGCGCAAACTCCTGCGCCGTGCCGAACAGGATCTTTTCCTCTGCCCGGCCCAGCTCTTCCCCCACCAGCACATGGGCATCGCCCAGCCCGGCAGCAGCCAATCGGCCGCAGAGGGAGGCAGGCGTTTCGGCCCCGCCGGTCAGGAAAAACACGGGCTTTCCCCCGGCCGTCAGGCATTCGGCCACCGGGTCGCAGGCACAGCCGTGGGCCGAGACCAGCTTCCACTCCTGCCAGGAGCGGCCCACCGCAGCGGCCAGCAGCTGAACGCTGGAAAGCCCCGGCAGCACCCGGCAGGAGATGCCAAAGGCCCGCAGCATCGGCAGCAGCTGGGCCGCACCGGAGTAAAACCCGGTGTCGCCGCTGTACACAAGGGCAGCATCCACCTCCGGGTCAGCCGCCAGCGCGGCAAGGACATCCTCAGGCTGATACAGGGCCTTCCGGTGTTCCGTGCAGCCCTGCGGCAGCTGTTCCAGCAGGCGCTTTGCCCCCAGGATCAATCCGGCGTTCTGCAGGGCGGCAAGGCCCTGCGCGGTCAGGCTTTCCGGCGTGCCCGACCCCATCCCGATGAGTGTGATCATTGCAGCATCTCCTTACAATGTGTCAGGATCTGTTCCGCCGTTTCGCCCTGCTCGGCCGGGCGGCGGATGACGATGAGCTGAGCCCCGGTGTCCTGCGCTGCCCGGGCTTTTTCTTCAAAGCCGCCCGCCGCGCCGCCATCTTTGGTAACGAGGAAGCGGATGGCAAACTGCTCCATCAGCGCCCGGTTCAGCGCATAGGAGAACGGCCCCTGCATGGCGATGATATTCTTATGGGGGATATCTGCCCCCTCGCAGGCGGCAATGCCCTCCCGGGTGGGCAGGACACGGGGAAAAAGCCGTGCCGGTTCCAGCACAGCAAAGGCAGAAAGCTCCTTGGCCCCGGTGGCAAGCAGGACATTTCCCTGCGTCCGGGCCAGAAATCCCGCCGCATGGACCGCAGAGGCAAACACCATGCTCCCGGCAGGCAGCGGGCTTTCGGGCCGGAGCAGGCGGCGGTACTCCGTGCCTGCTGTTTTGCAGGCTGCCCGGATGTTCCGGGTGGCCTCCACCGCATACGGATGGGTCGCATCCACGCAGAGGTCAGCCCCCTGCAGCAGGGCGGTCATCTCCTCCGGGGTCAGCCGCCCGCAGTGGACGGTGATGCCGGACCTTTCGCCCTGTTCCTCGGCCCCCAGCGGGGTGGCCACGCTGACCAGTACCTCGGCCCCCAGTGCAGCCAGCTGCTTTGAAAACATGCGGCCCTCGGTGGTGCCGCTGAATACCACGACCCTCATGCGCGGTACCCCCGCGGCGTGACCATCCGCCCGCTCAGCTGGCGGGTCTGGGCGTTGCCGACAAACACGGTGGTGAACATATCCACCGGGGTGGTTTCCAGCGCAGCCAGCGTCAGAACGCGGCTTTCCTGCCCCTCCCGGCCAATGTTCCGCACAATGCCGCAGACCGTTCCGGGTGCTTTGCCGTTTGCCAGCAGGATGCGCACCGCCCTCGCCAGATAGTCCGGCCGCCCCTTGGAGGAGGGGTTGTACAGCGCGATGCAGAAATCCCCCATGGCTGCTGCCGCCAGCCGCCGCTCAATGACCTCCCACGGCGTAAGCCGGTCAGAGAGGGAGAGCACGCAGAAATCGTGGGCCAGCGGGGCACCCAGCACCGCACCGCCGCTCAGGGCGGCGGTCAGGCCGGGCACCACCTCCACCGTCACGTCCGGGAAGTGCTCGGCCAGCTCCAGCAGAGGGCTTGCCATGCCGTAGACCCCGGCATCTCCCGAGCAGACCAGCGCCACCGCCCTGCCGCTCCGGGCCGTTTCCAGCGCCCAGCGGCAGCGGTCGATTTCCTTGGTCATGCCGGTGGAATAATAGAGCTTGTCCGGGAAGTAGGGGCGCACCAGATCCAGATAGACCGTATAGCCGCACAGCACCTCGGCTTGCGTTAAGGCGCTCTGCGCCTGTGCGGTCAGAAACCGGGGATCCCCGGGCCCAAGCCCGACAACAAAAACAACATTAGGCATCCTGCCACCTCCAATCCGGGGCAAAGGGACGAAGCGCCAGCGCAAAGGTCACGCTGTTGCCCGCCTGTTTGGGAAGAATGATCGTGCCGCCTGCCGCCAGCACCGCCGCCCGCTCGCAGACATTGTCCACACCGGTCACGCTCCGGACAAAGGCCGAAGGTGTGAACTGCCCGGGGGCGTTCTGCAGCTGTGCGGCAGAATAGAACTGCACCGGCCAGCCGTGGATTCTGCAAAATTCCAGCAGGCCCGGCTCATGGGCTTTCAGGTCGATGCTGGCTGCCGCCGTAATGCACACTGCCGCAAGGCCGTGAGCCGCGCAGAACTGTGCAAAGGCCGCTTCCAGCTGTGCGGCGCTGGTCCCCCGCCTGCACCCGATGCCCAGCACACCGATCTTCGGGATCAGGTGCAGCGCATCGCCCGCCGGGAAAAGGGTCAGGGCAAAGTCGGCACGCTCTGCCTCCCCCGCCGGGACCACCCCGGCAGGGGCCTGCCCGGCAATGGGGAATTCCGACCGGTACCGCACCGGCCCGCCCGCCAGCAGCCTGCTGCTGACGCGCTTGATGCGCTCCGGCTCCAGCACGGCGCAGTTCTGGTGCCTGGCCCACGCATCCACGGCAAACACACCGTTGGCATCGGTGGCCGTGGTAATGACCGGCACCGCACCACAGACCGCCGCCAGCGCCCGGGCCAGATCGTTGGCCCCGCCCAGATGGCCCGAAAGGATCGGCACCGCAAAATGGCCGCACTCGTCCAGCACCACCACGGCAGGGTCCACCGCCTTGCTCCGGCAGTGGGGCGCAATGGCCCGCACCGCTATGCCCACAGCCCCCACAAAGATCAGGGCATCCGCATGGGCGAACTGCTCCGCAGCCCAATCGGCAAGGCCAGGCCCGCCATGGCCGCAGCGGTCTACGGTGCCGGGCAGGGCACTGGCCAGCTTTTGGGCCAGCGCCAGTCCTTTTTCCGTAAAGGCGAGATAGGCGCGGGTCACTGGTCTGCCCCCTTGCGGAACTCCGTCGTAAAGGTTGGGTCGTAGAGCTTGCTCCGCTCATACCGGGTGCCCAGAAAATCCCCCACCACGATGAGCGCTGTTTTGGTGATGCCGTTGGCGCGGGTGCTCCCGGCCAGCGTGCCCACGGTGCAGCGCACCACCTTCTGCTCCGGCCAGCTGGCCTTGTAGACCACGGCGGCAGGGGTCTCCGGCGTGTAGGCTCCGCCTGCCAGCAGGGCCTGCTGCACCTTGTCGATGAGGCCGATGGAGAGGAAGATCACCATGGTTGCTCCATGGGCGGCAAGGCTGGCCAGCTTCTCCTTTTCCGGCACCGGGGTGCGCCCCTCCATCCGGGTGATGATCACGGTCTGGCTGATGGTGGGCAGGGTGTACTCGGCGTTCAGCGCCGCCGCCGCCCCGCAAAAGCTGGACACGCCGGGGGTATCATCGTAGGGGATGCCGTCCGCATCCAGTGCGTCCATCTGCTCCCGGATGGCCCCATACAGGCAGGGGTCGCCGGTGTGGAGCCGCACGGTGGTCCCGCCTGCGGCTTCCACCCGGCGCATCACGTCCAGCACCTGTTCCAACGTCATCTCGGCGCTGTTGTAAACGGCGCACTCCGGCTTCGCCAGCCCCAGCAGAGCCGGGTTGACCAGACTGCCCGCATAAATGATGCAGTCGGCTTCCTGCAGCAGGGCCGCGCCCCGCCGGGTGATGAGGTCGGGTGCGCCAGGGCCTGCGCCTACAAAATGTACCATCTCAATGCTCCTTCCATTCGTTCAACAGTTGTGCGGCAGTGTCGGTGGCTCCCAGCGGGCCGTGTTGGTTGGAAAACAGCACCGCCCCCACCCGGAACGCCCCGCAGGCCCGCCGGTCAAGGTGGAGCTGGACTGCCCGCAGCAGGCTTTCCAGCACCGGAGCCCGCAGGCCGGCGCTGTCCAGGAGTTCCAGACAGGCATCGGTGGTGGCAGCGTTCATCAGGGCGGCGCAGACTTCCCGGGAAGCGCCGCAGAGCGCCGCATGGGTGCAGAACAGTTCGGTGCGGCAGTCGGCAGTGTGGGAATGGGTGTTCATAATGCCGCCCGCCACCTTGACCAGCTTGCCCACATGGCCCACCAGAAGCACCTCTTCAAAGCGGGCCGCTGCAGCCATATCCAGCGTGTCTCCAATAAAGTTTGAGGTCTTTACCACCGGAACAGCGTGAAACTCCGGGTATCTTTCGTGCAGATAGTCCAGCCCGTAATTGCCGGGGGCCAGGATGAGCCGCTTGGGGCTGCCCACCCGGAGAGCGGCCTGATTCATTTCCAGCTGGATGGTGTCCAGGATCGCCTGCTGGCTCATGGGCTCCACAATGCCGCTGGTTCCCAGCACCGAAAGCCCGCCCTCGACCCCGATGTGGGGGTTGAAGGTGCGCTTTGCCACCTCTTCCCCGCCCTCGATGGAGATGGTCACGGCAAAGCCGCCGGTGTAGCAGGCGCTCTCGGCTTCCCTTTGCAGGGCCTCGGCGATCATCTGCCGGGGCACATGGTTGATGGCAGCTTCCCCCACCGGCTGGTCCAGCCCGGCCTTGGTCACCCGGCCCACGCCCTTGCCGCCGGAGATGCGGATCTCGGTGGTATCGGGCAGCAATTCTACGGCGGCGATCACAGGCAGGCCGGTGGTCACATCCACATCATCCCCGCCGTCCTTCTCAATGGCGCATTCGGCACCAGCTCCGACGGGGCGGCAGTACAGCGGGGCCACCTCCACCACGATGCCCTTCGGCGTGCGCAGGGCAACGCTCTCCGGGGCATGGCCGGTGAGCAGGAGCCGCGCGGCCCCCGCCGCACCCAGCGCCGCGCAGGTGCCGGTGGTGTACCCGCAGCGGAGCAGCTTCTGCCCACTGCGGACGTAATGTTCAAACTTTGGCCCGGCAGGCTTTTCCGGGCCGAACACGGCCTCGTACTGCTCCTTGGTCAGGCTGTACAGCGCCCGGATGTTCTCCGGGGCAAAGGCCTCCTTTGGGGTCAGCACCCCCGAAACGCTGTGCGGAAACACGCAGACCACCGCATCCGCGATCTTCTGCGCCATGTCCAGCTCGTGCAGGCTGACGATCACGGCCAGCCCCTGCTCATGGGCCAGTTTCTGCAGGATGGTCAGCAGCTCGATCTTGCCCTTGACATCCAGAAAAGAGGTCGGCTCGTCCAGCAGCAGAACTCCGGGCTGCTGGCAGATGGCGCGGGCCAGCAGAACGCGCTGGCGCTGGCCGTCGCTGATGCAGTTGAAATCCCGGCCCGCCAGAGGGGAAGCCCCCACCAGTTCCAGCGCGTCCCGCACGGCCTGCCGGTCGGTATCGGACAGGATGCCCAGCCGCCCGGTATAGGGGATGCGCCCGGCGGCGGCAAACTCAAAGCAGGAAGTCAGCTCGGTGCGGCGGGTATGGGGCAGCATCAGGGCCAGCTTCTGGGCCCGGGCCGGGCCGGTGTAATCGGTCAGGCTGCGGCCATCCAGCAGGACAGCCCCGCCCAGGGGGCCAGCTGGCCCGCCAGCGTTTTGAGCAGGGTGGATTTGCCCGCGCCGTTTGGCCCGATGAGGGCCAGGATCTGCCCCGGCACCGCCCCCAGCGTGATGCCGGAAGCAAGGGGCGCGCCGCCATAGCCGATGGCCAGTTCTTTCGTTTCACAGAGGTATTTCATCGCACACCCTCCTGACCCCGGCGCACCAGCAGCCAGATGACCACCGGTGCGCCAAACACTGCCGTTACGGCGCTGATCGAAAGCTCGGTGGGGGCAAACATGCTGCGTGCGATGAGGTCGCACAGCAGGCAGAAGGCCGCCCCGCCC
>OILY01000323.1_pt1 | contig 9828 bp, 8 predicted proteins | sample 1584641 | NCBI WGS metagenome assembly OILY01 (sample SAMN02674606, study PRJEB24791) | human gut metagenome, SKBSTL068 | isolation source: stool | host: Homo sapiens | place: USA | reverse complement strand
CGCTCACCTACCACAGACAGACGCGCCGGCTCGAATGTCACTACTGCGGCCACACCCAGATCGTGCGGGTGGATTCTCCCCTCGACATGGAGATCATCGGCACGACCATCGACGACGCCGCCGGGGAAGCCTTCGATAAATGTGCCAAAGTCATGGGGCTCCCCTATCCGGGCGGGCCGGTGATCGACCGGCTGGCCAAAGAGGGCGATCCGCGTGCGATCCGCCTGGCCCGGCCGCGCGTGGAGGGATACGACTACTCCTTTTCGGGGCTCAAGACCTCGTTCCTCTATACCCTGCGCGACGAGATGGCCGCCGACGCCACTTTCCTCGAACGCCGCCGCGCCGACCTGTGCGCTTCGCTGCAGACGACCATCGTCGAAATCCTGCTCGACAAGCTGGTGCGGGCCTCCCGCGACACGGGCATCCGCGACATCGCCATCGCCGGCGGCGTCTCGGCCAATTCCGGCCTGCGGAACGCCGTCGCGGAGCAGGGACGCAGACGCGGCTGGCGGACGTTCATCCCCGAATTCAAGTTCACGACGGACAATGCGGCCATGATCGCGATGGCGGGATATTTCCGCTACCGCGAGGGATTGATCTCCCCGCTCGACACGGCCCCCGTCGCCCGCATCGGACAAATGGAAGGGCCCCGGTAAAAATAACCGGAACAAACCGGCCGAAAAATGCGCAACGGGGCTATTTTTTGCTACCTTTGCAACGACGGTCGGTTGAGAACATCTGCCTTTCGGCGGATGTTTTTTCGTACCGGCCCGTGGAATACTTACCTTTCATACCATGAAAACACTCAAAATCGGGAATCTGCTCGCACGCATTCCCATCGTCCAGGGGGGCATGGGCGTCGGCGTTTCGCTCTCGGGACTCGCTTCGGCGGTCGCCAGCGAAGGCGGCATCGGGGTCATCTCCTCGGCCGGGCTGGGCGCCATCTACCACGACTACTCGTCCGACTACGATAAAGCCAGCATCTGGGGACTGCGCGAAGAGCTCCGCAAGGCGCGCGAACGTACGCGGGGCATCATCGGCGTGAACGTCATGGTGGCCATGTCCAATTTCGCGGATATGGTCCGCACGGCCGTCGCCGAAAAGGCCGACATCATCTTCTCGGGGGCCGGGCTGCCCCTCAACCTCCCTTCATTCCTGACCGAAGGCAGCCGCACCAAGCTCGCGCCGATCGTCTCCTCGGCCCGCGCAGCCCGGCTGCTATGCGAAAAATGGTTCGGCAACTACGGCTACATTCCCGACGCCGTGGTGGTCGAAGGGCCCAAAGCCGGCGGGCACCTCGGCTACAAGGAGGAGCAGATCGGCGACGCGCATTACGCGCTCGAGACGCTCGTGCCGCAGATCGTCGCCGAAGTCCGCGACTTCGAGACGGCGCATGGCTGCCATATCCCCGTCATCGCCGGCGGCGGTATCTATACCGGCGAGGATATCTACCGCATCATGTCGCTGGGCGCCGAGGGTGTGCAGATGGGCACCCGCTTCGCCCTGACGCGCGAAAGCTCGGCCAGCGAAGCCTTCAAGCAACTGTGCAAGGGTCTTGGGGAGGGCGACACCATGCTCGCGCTCAAGAAACTCAGCCCCACGCGGCTCGTGAAAAACGACTTCTTCCGGCTCGTTGCGGAAGCCGAGGCGCGGGGCGCTTCGGCGGACGAACTGCTGGAGCTGATCGGGAGCGGCCGTCCCCGGCGGGGCATCTTCGAGGGCGACCTGCGCGGCGGCGAGCTCGAAATCGGGCAGGTGGCCGCGCTCGTGCGCGACCTGCCCCCGGCCGGGGAGGTCGTCGCCCGCACGATGGCGGAATACCGCGAACGGCTGCGCAGCCTTCCCGAGCTGTAATACGATGGAAACCGCGCGGAAGTCCCGCGCGACGCTTCCGGGCGGGAAAGGCCGCAACCGTCACCAAAGGGGATTCTCCTTTTCCCAGATTCGGGTCACGCCGCAATAGGTGATTTCGACCCGACCATTCCCCACATAAAGCGCTTCCGCCACATCGTCGGCATCCTCCGCATCGTTATGCGACCGGATGGTGAGCGAGCCGCCGTACAGCGGCATCCCTTTCTGACCGAGATACTCTACCGGGGTTTCGATCACATAATCGACTTGCAAACAGGGCACGGCTCTTCCCCGGCAGAGGCCGTGTCCCGCAACAAACGACAAAAGCGGTTGCGCCATGCTCCCATTCACACGCACCTCCGTCACCGACGACACTGCGAATCGCCCATCCACGCCGTCCGCGTGCATCATCCAGCGGTCCTCCCCATCGGGTAACACGGTGAAAGTCATCTGGGTGCCGGCCTGCGACCACTCCACCCGCCACCTGGCATCCGGCTCGTCGAGCAGTTTTCCGTCGCGCATATCGAAAGTCCAGACGCCCGTATCCAGGACAATGCGCCAAAAGCCCGCATCGCCGACGATAAGTTCGTTCGGGAAAAAGGCCTCCCGCACCTCCGCTTTTCCCTCCGGGGTCGTCTGACGACAATAGGCATCCAGCCCGGCTACGCGGCGGGCTGCCTCACGGTCGGCCTCCAACGAACCGTCGGCATAGCTGAAAAGCAGCCATCCGGCCTCCGTGGGCCTGTGATCTTCCGAAAAGCAACAGCACCCGGCCCACAGCAGGGCGATGAAGATGGCCGACAACGCACGTTTCATAACTCTTTCTCTTTTTTCGCACCTATTTTGCAGCCTATTCCGACCGCGACAGCTCCCCGTGCCCCCAATCCGATCTCGGTACTGATGAAAACACGCCGGCCGAACTGGAATCCGAACAACGTGAGCTGACCGGCGAAATGAACCGCAGAGTCGTATTTCCGATCGAAGAAACCACGACGAAACGCCGCCTGCATCCCGAATTCCATACCGGAGTAAAGCCGCAGGGACGGACGGTTCGCCCACAGGATCCGCACCAGCGGCATAACGCATAGCTGATGTTCGCTCAACGAGCGGGAGAAGTCGATCTCGTTCATTTTCAGCTTGTCGAAGTACCGGATATAGGCAAGCGAAACGCCCACTTCCCAACGGTACGAAAGCCGGCAGGTGTAAACCAGCGCGAGCGACCCGCCGCTGCGACGTCCGAAACAGTCTTCCGTGTATTTACCGTGCAGCAATTCGTAAGCGGGATTGCTCCGGTCCAGGTCACTCCAGGGGATATAATCCCCCTCGTTAATCAGGGGAGCGACTCCATAGGTCAGCGACAGGCTGTGACGGGGAGCGGTCGCCGCATACTGCCTTTCCTCAGTCCGCATCCGCAACCTCCGGGCACGGGAGCGGCTCCGGACCAACTCGTCGAACTGCCTCGGCGATAGGTCGATGATCCCCACACTATCGGTCGGGAGCGGCTGAAAGGCCGCAACCTCGGGTTCGTGAGCCGCAACCGGCAAAATGATACAGGCCAGGACAAACATCCCGCACAACCGGATTCGTCGCATCTGTCGCAAATTTTCTGAAAGATAGGAAATAATCCGCACCCCTACAACCCGGATTCACGATCCCCGCGACTTTGCGTCCGACGAATCCCCTTCCGCCCGCACGATCATCCCCTGACGCGGTTCGGCATGCACGCACAAACGGTTGTTTCATCTGCCGTCGTCGATGCGGACGGGACGCACAGGGCGAGCAGTTGTGCGAACCTGTCCAACCGTGAGCGGGAAACGCCCAATACGGAACAAGGGATAGGAAGTCCCGTATCGCCCGAACCGCCCCGTATAGTCGCGAAATCCCACGGCAGGGAAACTATCATCAGGCGAATGATCCACATCGGGCAAACTTCAGGCGAACGACCCGCAACGGTCAAAGTTCAGGCGAACGACACGTAACGGCCAGACTTCAGGCAAATGACCCGCAACGGCCAGAGTTTCGGTTATCCGTGACAAGGCCGCCCTGCGATAAGGGGGTGTTCTTCGGTGGTGCGGAGCCAGCCGAGCAAGTCGGCGATTAGGAACGGAACACGCCCGGCGTCGGGGGCATAGTGAATGACCGTGTCCCCCAACGGGATGATACGCGCTTCACCTCCATCGGGCGAGTTGGCCTGCCAATAATTTCCGGTTCAGCGGAATTGGAAAACACCTTCCGGGCAGAACACACGGCACGAACCGTAAAACCGCCGAACAGTGCTGCTTCAGTCAACTATAATATAGGTATCGAAATATTCCAAAAAAAACACGAACGAATATTTGGTTTATAATATAAACTACTTTATATTTGCATGGGATTTGAAAGGGAAACAGCCGGAGAGCGATCCGAAGCCCGCAGCGAAACGGGGCGGATGCCGCCGACAACTCCCGACCGATTCCGAAACCAATAAAACCGAGAGCCATGAAAACCACGAAAATCCTGCTCACGCTCGCAGCCGTCGCGCTGAGCGTCGTCGCTGCGGCGAAAGAGCTTACTGTAACTGTCCGCAACGTCCGCAGCGACGACGGAAGCATCCTGACCATGCTGCGCATCCCCGGACAGCAACCCCTCTATGCGAAAACCCCTGCCGGGGCGGGCACGGTGACGGTGCGCTTCGAGGGAATCGAAGGCGACGAAGCCGGCGTATGGATTATCCACGATGAAAACGGCAACTACCAGATGGATATGCGCGAGAACGGCGGCCCCGCCGAAGGGTATGCGACCCGCGACTGCCTGCTGCCCGACGAGCGGAATACGGTGGAAATCGACCTCACCTACCCCGAATCCGAGTAGCGCCGCAGAGGGTGTCAGGAGTGGCCTGGACAGCGCGGACGAGCCGGGAATCGGCACCGCAAGCCGAAAGGTCGCCATCCACCAGTCAGGACGCCGAACGGACAGAAAGAACAGACGAGAGGACGGGCACAGAATGAAACGCGAACGCTCGGCAGGCAGGACGATTCTGACTTTCCCATCGGCGGCCGTCCACCGGCAAACGTCCGGGCAGCAACCGGAACGAACTCCGTCGGGATGGCCGAGTAACGGACCGCGAAGAGCGTACGACGGACGATCCGACCGAAGCACGGCCGAAACACGAAAGAAAACGAAAAAACCGCAACATCAATCCGACAACATCATGGAAGAGAAACAATTGAACAGCGAGGAGAGCCTCGAACTGATTACACGCATGATCCGACAGACGCGCTCGCGCGTCGAACGCAACGCAGCGCAGCCGTTTCTGGTGATGGGCTACCTGACCGTCGCCGTCTCAATAGCGGTATGGTTCGCCCTGCGGGCCACGCACAACCCCATTTGGCACCTGCTCTGGTTCGTCATTCCGATCGCGGGCCTCTTTTACAACGGGATCGTGCGCCGTGCGAACCGGGAAAAGGCGGTCACTACCTACATCGACCGCGTGGTGGGCTACGTCTGGTGGGTATTCGGCAGCGCAGCGGTGCTCTGCTCCCTGCTCTCGTTCTTCGTGCGGCTGGATATCCTGTTCATCATCCTGCTGCTGATGGGGCTTGCGACAGCCCTCACGGGGCTGGTCACCCGCTTCCGCCTCTGCGTGGTATCGGGCATGGTTTCGGCCCTCCTGCTGGCCCCGGTCTGCCTTTTCGTAGGGGGAATAGACCAATGCCTGATCTTCGCCGCCGTCTTTGCGGTGATGATGGTCATACCGGGCCATATCCTGGATTTCAAATGTCGCCGCCTATGTTCCGGGAACTGAATCCGCTGCTCCACTCCGAACTGCGGCTGGCCGTGATGTCCCTGCTGCTGGGGGCCGAGAGCGCCGACTTCGTCTATCTGCGCGAGCAGACGGGCGCGAGCGCGGGCAACCTGAGCGTGCAGATCGACAAGCTGGCCAAGGCGGGATACATCGAAGTCGAAAAATCGTTCCGGGGGCGGATGCCCCGCACCACCTGCCGGATCACGCAGGCGGGGCTGGAAGCCTTCGAGCAATACGTCGAGGCGATCTCGGGCTACATCCGCAAATAACCGCGGCCGGGAGAGCGCCCGCAACGGGATCGGCAGGAGAATCGGCAGGAAAGAACGACAGCAGGAAATCAGCATACACGTTTCCCGGGAACACCAGTCCATTCATCTAAGCCCGGAATCCCGAATGGGATTCCGGGCTTTATTTCTCCGGCCGCTCATCCGCGGAAGGACAGGCCCGCCGGAATGTAGCCCGACTCCGCAATCCATCCGCGCCGGCCGACGAAAAACCGACCGCCCCGGGACTGCCCGGACAGACTGCCGGACAAGACAGCCGGACAGGACAGCCGGGAAAAGACTGCCGCACGGACCAGCCAGCCTGAAAACCGGAAAGGGCATCCGAACTGCCGGAAAAGCTTGTTGCACGAACCAGCCGAACAACCCACCAGGAAAGACTGCCGGAAAAGACCACCGGAAAGACTGCCTGCACGGACCAGCCGGACAAAGGAGCCGGGCCGGTACCAACGGACCGAAGGCGTCCGCCGAGGCTACTCCCCCTTTTCGGCCGTCAGTTTACGCCGGAGCGTTTCGATCTGCTGCTCGGCCTGCGCGGCGAGGTTGGCGGCCTGCTTCTCGGCCTCCCTGACCAGCGCGTCGCCCCCCTTTTCGGCCGCCGCTTTCGCCAACGGATTCTTCGCCTTGTCGATCAACTGCTGCCGCTGTCCGCGTGCCGCCTCCACCAGCTTCTCGCCCGCACGCGCGGCTTCCGCCCGCAGCTTCGCGGCCTGCTGCTCGAAAGCCTCCCCGAGCACCTCCCCGACATCCTTGCCGCCGGTGAGTTTTTGCACCTGTTCCTCCACGACGTCCCGCACCGCATCGCGGGCCGCCTCCTTCAGCCCGAGGGTGATCTCGGGCGAGGAGAACGTTCCGCCGATATGGACGTTGAAGGTGCTGAGCACACCCCCGGCGCTCCCCTCGGGCAGCGTCACGCGGGCCGTGTAGTCGATGGTTTCGTCGAGCCCCGTCACGCCCGACAGGTTGATCGAGGTCTTGCCCATGCGGATGTCGAAAGGCTGCGTGGCGATCCGCCCGTCGGCCACCGTGAAACGGATCCTGACGTCGCGGGCTTCGATCTGCCGCAGCCCCTCGTCGCGCAGCACCCGGGCCAGGGCATCCAGCGCCGCGATGTTCCCGAGCCGGATATGCTCCGAGCGGATCTCGCCCCGGGCGTCGAGGGTTCCCAGGTCGGGCTGCATGGAGGGCTGCAGGCGGGCGTTCATCCGCAGCGTCAGCGAATAATCGCCCCCGGTCTTTTCAAACAGGGGCACCAGCCGTTGCACGGTCTCCAGCTCCGCGAAGGTGCGGGCGAAGGAGGCCTGCTGCACGCTCAGGTCGAGCGACAGGGAGGGATGCAGCGGATCGTCGGCCGTCGCATAGCGACCCGAAGCGTTTACACGGCCTCCGAACAGCCCCATCTTCAGGCCGTCGAGCGACAGCACGCCCCCGCGCATGGACAACGTCCCCGCAAGGTCGGCGATCTCCATTTGGCGGAAGAGCACCTTGCGGAACGCCACACTGAGCGACAGGCGCATGTCGCGCGGCACCTCCAGCGGCTTCGCCTCCGCCGCGGGCGCGGCGTCAGGCTCCTGCGCGGCCGCCGCAGGCTGCGACGATTCGGGAAGCAGTTGGTTCAGGTCGAGCAGCTCCGAGCGCAGGTAGAGTTTGCCCGCCAAATCCCCCTCGCCCAGCAGATAGCCCAGGTAGTCGGTAAGCTGCCCCCGGGCCGCAAGGTCGCTCCGCCCGATGCGGGCCGTCAGCTCGCCCAGCGTGAGGGCATCGGGCGACACCCCGGCCGACGCGCGGTCGATATGCACCTCCGGCACGCCGGGCAGCGACAACTCCAGGTTTTCGATCGTAAAGACCCCCGAAGCCTGCATCTGCCGATAGCGTTTCTGCCGGATATCGGACATGCGGCCCTCTCCCCGGACGTTGGCCGTAATCAACCCCCGCAGCCGGGTGCCCTCCCCCAACGGATAGGCCTCGGACAGCGCTCCGAGGTCGATGCGCCCGTCGAGCTCGGCCCGCAGCCGCAGGTCGCTGATCGGACGCGAGGCGTGCAGCGACGCCCGCAGGTCGTTGCCGCCCAGCGCGAGCGAGAACCGCTCGACATCCAGCTCCGTGGCGTCCATCGGGCCGCCGGGGTTGGTCAGGGAGGCTTTCAGGTCGATCCGCTCGATCACCCCCGGCAGCGAGGCGTAGCGCAGCGTGCCGTCGCTCACTCCGAGCGACACGCCGAACGCGGGCAGCTGCTCGCCGGCAAGCGTGCCCCGTGCCCAGGCCGAGAGGCTCAGTTCGCCCGTCGCCCGCAGGTCGCGGAAGTCGCGCGCATAGAGCGCGGGCACGAGCGACAGCACATCCCGGAACGAGGCCTTCGGAGCCGCCGCCTTCAAATCCATCGCAACCCCCTCGTCCGAGAGGGCGACCCATCCGTCGAGAGAGACCTCTACATCGTTCACCCGCAGACGATTGCGCGACAGCTCGAAACGCCGGGCCGCAAAATCGGCCGCCGCTTCGATCTCCGCCCCGACCGTCGCACCGCGCAGCAGCTCCGCGCCGCCCGCCGCGAACGTCACATCGGCAGCGTCGAGCCGCAGCCGCACATCGGCCTGCGCAGCCGACAGGTCGCCCCGCAGCCGCAACCGCAAAGGCGCCGTCCGAAGTCGCATCCCCGACGAATCGTCGCGGTAGCTCACCCGCGCCCCGTCGATGCGCACATCCCTGACCGAGAGGCGGAAGGAGGAGGGTTCCTCCACCGCTTCGGTCTCCCCGACGGGTTTCCCGGCCTCCTCCGAGGGCTTCATCACCGCCCAGTTCACCCGTCCGTCCGCGAGCTTGCGGGCCGACACCGAGGGGTCGGTCAGCACCACTTTGGTCACCTCCAGCCCCTCGCCGCCCAGCAGCGAGCCGAGGTTCACGACCACCGAGATACGACGTGCCGCCACGATCGTGTCGCCGGCGAACTCTCCCTCGCCCACCAGCGTCAGCCCTTTCAGATCGACCGAGGCGCGGGGGAAGTGGCGGAGCAGGCTGAAATCCAGCCGCTCGAAATCCAGACGGGCCGCAAGGCGTTTTTCCGCTTCGCGGCGGACGATTCCGTCGATCCGGCTTTCGACGAGCAGCGGCAGGGTCACCAGCAGCGCCAGTACGACCAGCACGGCGATTCCCAGCACTTTAAAGAGCTTTTTCATATCTTTCAACGTGTTAAGTCCATGCGGAACACCCCCGTGTCGCACAGCCCGAAGCCCAGGCTAAGGTAGAGCGCACGGGCCTCCCGGCGAGCGGGGTTGGAGGTGAGCATCACCCGGTCGGCCCCCTCGCTGCGGGCCCACGCCACCGCTGCCCCGACCAGGCTGCGTCCGATCCCCCGCCCGCGTGCGGCGGCATCCACCACCACATCCTCGATCCAGACCTTGCGGCCCGAGGGCACTTCATACGCCGCCGCCGTGAGCACCCCGGCGATACGCCCCCCGGCCTCGGCGAAAAAGAGCGCCGTGCAGGGCGACGCCGCGATGCGTTCCAGCGCCGCACGCTGCGGCACGAGACAGGCGGACGAAAGCTGCGGCATCAGCCGTGCGAAAGCCTCCTCCAGCGCCCCGTCCACCGTGCGGGCGCGAACGATGCGTACCGATGATTCCATATTCGATACAAAGATAGCACAAACCGGGCGCAAAACCAACCGCACCGGCGGGATTGTTCGGGCCGGAGGAGAAGAGGAGGAGGGAGCGGGCTCTCGTCCGTAAAACCGCATAAACCCGTTGCAAAAAGGGGTGCGGCCGCCAGTTTATCCCCGACGACGCACGGCTGCCGCACAACCGGCACCCGGAAACGACCGGAGCAAACCGGCGAGCAGAACGAAGAGCAGAACGGAATCGTCCTGCGGAAACCCGCCCCGAAACCCACCCCGAAACCGCCCCGAAGGCCGCTACC
>OILY01000317.1_pt1 | contig 9956 bp, 5 predicted proteins | sample 1584641 | NCBI WGS metagenome assembly OILY01 (sample SAMN02674606, study PRJEB24791) | human gut metagenome, SKBSTL068 | isolation source: stool | host: Homo sapiens | place: USA | reverse complement strand
TTTCAACTCCTTACCTTTGCCGTATTTCCGGTAGGTGTCCTTGTCGGGAAAGTTGTCGGCTTGCTCAGGGTAGCGGATGTAATCGAAATGAATGCCGTCTATATCATAACGGGAAGTTATTTCTTTTACGATGCATGACAGATATTCTTTGGTTCCCGGATTTCCCGGGTCCAAGTACCAGTTACCTTTATAAAGTTTGCAAATAGTCCGGTTTTTCCGTACTACGGAGCTACGTCCTTGCAATTGTACTTGACGGGTGTTTCCGGCAGGAATCGTAACAATCCATGCATGTAGTTCCATGCCGCGTTTGTGGCATTCTCCGATGGCGAAAGCCAAAGGGTCATATCCGGGATTCCCTCCTGTGCTACCTGTCAGTGATTCGGCGAAAGTTTCTATGGCGGAAGGATAAATCATATCTCCGCGCAGACGGGTTTGCAACAATACCGTATTGAAATTGGCGGCTTTCAGGCGATCCAGTATATCACATAATTCTTTTTGCTGACGCCGGATGCCTGATGCGTTTACTGCCTTGTTACGAGGCCAGTCCATTCCTCCGAGCGTAGTGATCCAGGTGGCACGGATTTCATATTTAGGTTGTGAGAAAACGGGTGATAAACTCACTATGACTAGTAATAAAGTTATAAAGAATGTTCGCATTTACTTTAATTTTAGGGCAAAGATACGAAGTAATCAATTAATTCGTTACTTTTGCCCCAACAAAACAAAAAATAGAATATGATAACCTTTATTATTGCATTATTGGTTCTTGTAGGCGGATACTTTTTGTATGGAAGTTATGTGGAACGTGTGTTCGGTCCTGACAAGATAAGGAAGACACCTGCCCTGACCATGGCGGATGGTGTTGACTTTATTCCACTTCCTACTTGGAAGATTTTCATGATTCAATTTTTGAATATAGCCGGCTTAGGACCTATTTTCGGTGCTATAATGGGAGCGAAGTTTGGTACGGCGTCTTATTTGTGGATTGTTTTAGGTACCATTTTTGCCGGGGCGGTACACGATTATTTGTCCGGAATGCTTTCCATTCGGCATGATGGCGAGAGTTTGCCGGAAATTATCGGTCGTTACTTGGGCCTTCCCACAAAGCAGTTGATGCGCGGTTTTACGGTTGTGCTGATGATATTAGTCGGAGCGGTTTTTGTGGCAGGACCTGCCGGATTGCTTGCCAAACTTACTCCGGAGTATATGGATGTTACTTTTTGGATTATAGTCGTATTTGTCTATTATATGTTGGCTACATTGTTGCCGGTAGATAAGATTATAGGAAAAATATATCCGTTGTTTGCCATTGCTTTATTGTTTATGGCGGTGGGGATTTTGGTGATGTTGTTATGGAATCATCCGGCATTGCCCGAAATTACGGACGGGCTGCATAATACCCACCCTGCCGGATTACCAATTTTTCCTATCATGTTTGTTTCTATTGCTTGTGGGGCAATCAGTGGCTTTCATGCCACACAATCTCCGTTGATGGCACGTTGTATGAAGAATGAGAAGTATGGCCGTCCTATTTTTTATGGAGCGATGGTGACCGAAGGGATCGTGGCATTGATTTGGGCTGCTGCCGCTACTTGTTTTTTTCATCAAAATGGTATGGAGGAGAGTAATGCTTCGATTATTGTGGACAGCATAACCAAGGAATGGTTGGGTACGATAGGAGGTTTATTGGCTGTATTGGGGGTAATTGCCGCTCCTATTACCAGTGGAGATACCGCTTTACGTTCAGCTCGTTTGATTGTTGCCGATTTTATGCATTTGGAACAAAAAAGTATAGCGAAACGTTTATTGATTTGTATTCCTATTTTTGCGGTAACTATCGGTATATTGTTGTACAGTCAGCGTGATGCGGCGGGATTTGATATGATATGGCGTTATTTTGCCTGGTGTAATCAGGCTTTGTCTGTTTTTACTTTGTGGGCGGTCACTGTTTTTCTGGTACGTGCGAAAAAGAATTATTATATTACCTTGTTTCCTGCCTTGTTTATGACGGCTGTATGTTCTACTTATATTTGCATTGCTCCCGAAGGATTGGCACTTTCTGATTATGTATCTTATATAATCGGTGGTCTTTGCACGTTGGTAGCCGCTATAGGGTTTGTAAGTTGGTATAGGAAACAAAACAGCATAGTTTATGAAAAAATATAGAAAATCGATTTGGTTGCCTGTCGCTTTGTTGGTTTATACTACAGCGATGGCCGTTTATTTTATTCCGCGTAATACGGAAATAAGTGATACGGAAAAGTATCTCACAGTAGGTTTATCCTATATGATAATAGCGTTGTTATGGATTGTCCTTCGTAAGAAAGAAAAGGCGGAGGAAAGACGTGAACGTGATTTGGAAAATAAAAAATAACTATTAAACGACAACATTATGAAGAAAATTTTAGTCAGCTTGATGCTGTTGGTAATGACTGCACTGAGTGCGCATGCTCAATTTGAGAAGGAGGTATGGTATGTGAATGCTTCATTGACAGGGCTTGACCTATCTCATAGCAAGAATGAGGGTACAAATTTTGGTTTCGCTTTGACCGGTGGTGCGTTTGTAGCCGATAATGTGGCTGTATTGCTGAATTTTAAGGGCAATTATGTAGAACATGGAATGGATGAAACCAGTATTGGTGCACAAGGACGTTATTATTTTTCCAGTTGCGGTATTTATGGAGGATTGGGAATGGCGTATAAGCACCTTTCTTGTGTAGGATTTAAAAAGAATCTGGTTTGTTTGACACCGGAAGTCGGATATGCTTTTTTCTTGGGCAGAAATGTGACTATTGAGCCGTCTGTATATTATGACTTGAGTTTTAGTGATATTTCAGAATTTAGTAAATTAGGCTTCAAGATAGGGTTCGGAGTTTACTTCTGATTGATGTAATTCCACCACAGATTACGCAGATTATTGAATGGGAGAATTCATTGAAATTCAATCTATGTAAATCTGTATAATCTGTGGTGGAAAAACTTTTTATGTGAGATTAATGCGCATAGAGATGCGTGAACGGAATTTCTTTACCATCACTACCTGTTACTTTTAATTTCAGTTGTCCTCCGTTTTGGTCGAAATAACGTAATTCCATTGGATGATATCCTTTCGCCAATGCCTTTTGTCCCACTATTTCTTTAGGTCCGTGAGGTCCGTCATTGTCTACTATCTGTTCACTGTCTATGGTCAATGTACTACCATCGTCGGACAGGAGTGCAAAAGTGTAGATATCGTCTTGAGGAGCATTGAAATATCCTTTGATAATCAGTCCGATATTTCCTTTTACTTTTTTAGGAATCATAACGTCTTCCACTGGATAAGTACCATTGATCGGAGCTTTTTCTATTTCACTGCATTTATTTCCTTTAAATTCGTGCCATGTAGCTTTCAAACCCGGATTGGAAGGAGCGGCAGTTACAGAGGGGGTATATTCACTTTTGATGAAACGTGTCTTGGCTATGTCACCTTTCTTTCCATTAGGGCGGAAGGTGCAGAAAGTAAAGTCTGTGGTTTCAGTCACTTTGATGGGACCTTCATATACGGGAGATTGTAAAGTAGGAGTACTGCCATCAGTGGTATAGTGAATTTCCGCAGTGGGGTCAAGGCAAGTTACATTGATGGTTCCTTCACCGATAAAGGCGTTGACGGCATTAAAGCCTTCCAAATCGGGTATACGGTAATTGATACCCATGATATTGAGACGTTCAAACTGATCAGACAGGCGTTGTTTGAAGGCATTCCAGTCTTTTTGCTCCGGTTTGCTCCAACCTAATTCGGCAATAGCCAGCAAACGTGGAATGGCCATATATTGCATACGTGCGTTGGAAGGAATCCATTCGCACCAAATATTTCCCTGCACTCCTAAAATCAGCGACTGCTGCTCGGGAGTCAGGTTGTCTGTCGTATCCAGATTATAAATGCTTGCCATAGAATTCTTGTCTTCTGCATAATCCAAATAAAATTGTCCGTTAGGAGTGAAAATGACAGGGTTGCCTTGTGCCGTTGCCTTGGTCGCTGCATCTTTTACCCAGCTGCGCCACCACATTACGGTGGCTGTTTTAGACAATCCGCCTTCAATGATTTCATCCCAGCCTATCATTTCTTTGCCTTTCCCGTTAAAGAATCTCTCCATGTCATGAATGAACCATGATTGCAGTTCTTCTTCGGTTTTCAGATTATTGTCATGCATACGTTTCTGGCAGTCCGGACATTTTTTCCAATTGGTTTTTTCTACTTCGTCACCTCCTATATGTACATACTTATAGGGGAAAAGGGCTATCAGTTCTGCATAAACATTCTTGCAGAACTCCAATGCAGAGTCTTTCCCCGGACAAACAGGTGAGGAGAAGACGCTTCCCCAACCGGTTTCGTTAAAACAGGAAACACCTTCATAGTTACTCACAGCTGCCAGCATGTGTCCCGGCATATCAATTTCGGGAATAATATCTATGCCTCGTATTTTGGCGTATGCTATGACATCCTTGATATCTTCCTGAGTGTAGTAGCCTCCATATAGGGTGTCACCTTCTACGATGCGTATCTTGTCTTCGGGAATTGCCATATCCGGATTGTTATCAGTCTTTGACTGACGTATGCATTCGCGGTCATGGGAATTGAATTTGCGCCAGGCTCCTTTTTCCGTCAGTAAAGGATATTTCTTGATTTCGATACGCCATCCTTGGTCATCGGTAAGATGCCAGTGGAATTTATTCATCTTGTAAAGGGCCATGACATCCAGTAATTCTTTCACCTCATCTATTGTGTAGAAATGGCGGGATACGTCCAGCATGATGCCTCTCCATTCAAAGCGGGGGGCATCTTGAATGTTAACGGCCGGTATGGCCCAGTCTGTACCTTTAACAATTTCTTTAGATTCTATTTGCGGGGGAAACAGCTGTCTGAGGGATTCGATACCTGCAATGACACCTCCGTAAGAGTTACCTGTAATGTTGACCTTATCGCTCTCGGCTGTCAGGGTATAGGCACCTTCTTTTCCTTGAACATCCCCCAAGGCAAGGGTGATGGTTCCTTCGCCTTCTTTTACTTTAAGGTCGTAGCCTGTGGCACCGGAAAGCATATCGGCCAAATACTCGGCTGCGGGAATTAGTTCGGCGTCAATAACACCGATGGAGGTATTACTTTTCAATACAAAAGCACCGTTTGTTTCCTCCAGATGGTTGGTTATGGGTACAATGGATACCTCTTTTGTTACAGGGGGAGTACTGGTACATGCTCCCAACATCAATGTGCCTGCTAACATACAGGCGGTCATTAACTGCTTATGTGTACATTTGGTCATAGGATAATAAATTAGGTTATTGGACAAAGATAACAGAAATATTGGGAAAAACGATATTATTTGGCGGGATATTGGAAAGTAACCAGTACTCCTTTATGGTCTGTAGGCCATACGCCCAATGGTTCTATAAACTTGTCTTTAGATGTTTCCTGAACACGCTGTGCACGGACTATGGAATTTTTCGGACCGAAAATGGCGGCGTCTTTCACTTTCAACCCCTTTTCGGGATAATACCAAATGTAATCTATACGGTCGCGTTCATCTGCTTTGGGAGCCCAGGTTATTTTGTCGGCGGGCTTTGCCGGATTATCCGAAGGATAAGTGAAGCCGGGATAGTTTAATACATCTGGATAGAATTCTCGATAGGCGTCTTTCAATCCGGCTTCGTCTAACAGGACAGGAACTGTCCAGGGGATTACAAAGCCATGATGGTCATACAGGTCTTTGGTTTCTTCAGTCCAATCTTGATGTGAAGGTTCATTAAAATCTCCTCCTAAAATGATGGTGTAGCCGGCTGCACGATCTTTTTTTGCCTGTTCAATGAATAGTCTGATGGCGTCATCGCGTTGTGAGGCTACATTTCTCTTTAATACTTCTTCTACGGTAGTGGGGATAGGGATTTCTTCCCAAGTAGAGCCATCATATCCGCGTACATTATAATAGGCGTCATCCAAATAATCAAGATGAGCGGTGTAGACTGCTATTTTCTGTCCGTTCATATCGGCTGTAAGGCGATAGATACTGCCGTGGTCATTCTTTTCGGGAAAAACGGTTAATGAATCAGTGATGGGGTATCGGCTTAACAGACCTGTATCATAGGTATAGAAGGAATAATAGGGTTCTACTTTTTCCTTTAATGATTGCACTAGGCGGGCAGTGAAATTGGTGTTTTCGTAATTACGTACTTCGCTCAATGTGACGAAGTCCGGACGAAGACGGGCTATTTCATTCACAATAGCGTCGTAACCACCGGGAATTACAGTTCCTTCTTGCCAAATGTTCCATTGAAGAACGGTGAATTCTTTCTCTTTTTGTGAACATCCCAATAGGAAAGGGAACAGCAAGAGTAGTAAAAAAAGTTTTTTCATATTCTGTTGATTTATAAGGTTGTTAATTCAATTCTAAATTTACTCATATTTTCGTTTAGATTGACAATGCGGAAAACATTAAAACAGATTTTTAGTAAAATGATTCTGCAATCATACCACAAAATGCTAAACTTATAGAACGGAATAAATCACTTTTAAATTCCCATTTATCATCTAGTGGTATATTGCGTATAATCATATTTAATAATTTGTGTCAGTTTGGACAATCAACGGTGAATAAAAAATCAATCAGGAGAATCCATCGCCAGTTTTTCACGTAAAAACTGTCCCGTATAAGATGCCGCACATGCTGCAACCTCTTCCGGAGTGCCCGCAACTACCAGATTTCCTCCCATATTTCCTCCTTCGGGTCCTAGGTCAATCACATGGTCGGCACATTTTATCACATCCATATTATGCTCGATAATGATAATGGTATGTCCGCGGCTGATTAAGGCTTCAAATGCTTCCAGCAGTTTCTTGATATCATGAAAATGCAGACCTGTGGTTGGTTCATCGAATACAAAAATAGTGGGTTGTGCTTTCTCTATGCTCAGAAAATAAGCTAGTTTTACGCGTTGGTTCTCGCCGCCGGAAAGAGTGGAGGAGGCTTGTCCTAACTTTATATATCCCAATCCCACTTCTTGTAATGGAATTAGTTTCTTCACTATCTTTTTTTGATTGTATTCGGCAAAGAATTCAATGGCTTGATTCACTGTCATTTCCAGAATGTCATAGATGCTCTTGTCTTGGAATTTTATTTCCAGCGTGTCGCTCTTGAAACGTTTTCCATGACAAGACTCACATTCTAGTACCAAATCTGCCATAAATTGCATTTCAACGGTTACCGTACCGTCACCTTTGCATTCCTCACAGCGCCCGCCTTCGGTATTGAATGAGAAATATCCGGCAGTATATCCCATTTGCTTGGCAAGAGGCTGTTCGGCAAAGAGTTTTCGTATTTCGTCGTATGCTTTTACATAGGTTACCGGATTGCTGCGTGATGATTTTCCGATAGGATTCTGGTCTACAAATTCAATATCTTTCACCAGCTGTACATCTCCTTCCAAAGAGATGAACTCACCCGGCCGTTCGCTAGCTTCACTATATTCGCGTTTCAATGCCTTGTAAAAGACATCACGTACCAACGTACTCTTCCCCGAACCGCTGACTCCCGTAACTACCGTCATTACATTCAGTGGAAATTTTACGTCAATGCCTTTAAGGTTGTTTTCACGCGCACCTTTTATTTCTATATAATTGTTCCACGGACGATGGCATCGGGGAATCTCTATGTTTTCTTCTCCCAACAAATAGCGCACCGTATAACTGTTACTGTTTCTTTGAAGATCGTTCATGTTGCCTTGATATACTATTTGTCCTCCTAAACGTCCTGCTTGAGGACCGATATCAATGATATAATCGGCAGCACGGATTATTTCTTCATCATGTTCTACCACTACTACGGTGTTTCCCAGCTCCTGTAACTGACGAAGTACTTTTATCAGCCGGTCGGTGTCACGGCTGTGTAATCCGATACTGGGCTCGTCCAGGATATAGAGTGAGCCTACCAAGCTGCTGCCTAATGAGGTGGCCAGATTGATGCGCTGGCTTTCACCGCCGGAGAGCGAGTTGCTGAGACGGTTCAGTGTAAGATATCCCAAACCCACATCCATGAGGAAGTTGATGCGGTTGGTAATTTCCGTTAAGATCCGTTTGGCGATGGCTGTGTCATGTGCATCTAGTTCTAGAGTGCGGAAGAATTCTTTTAAGTCGTGAATAGGTAAGTCAACCAGTTGAGAGATGGATTTTCCACCTACTTTTACATAACCGGCTTCTTTTTTCAAGCGTGTTCCGTGGCAGACAGGACAAATAGTTTTTCCCCTGTATCGTGCCAGCATCACACGATATTGTATTTTATATTGGTTTTCTTCCAGCATTTTGAAGAAAGAATCTATACAGGCCTTATTTCTAGGTCCATGCCATAAATAATCTTTTTGTTCCTGTGTCAGTTCATAATAAGGGGCGAAGATGGGGAAATCGTGGGCGGGAGCTTCATGAATGAATTCCTGTAGCCATTCCCCCATCTTTTCACCACGCCAGCAAAGGACAGCTCCGTCATATACACTCAGAGCACGGTTTGGAATCACCAGATGTTCATCTATACCTATCACTTTACCGAAGCCTTCGCATTCGGGACAAGCGCCGAGAGGGGAATTGAATGAAAACATTTGGTCATTCGGTTCTTCGAATTTAATTCCGTCGGTCTCGAATTTAGTGCTGAAAGAGAACAGCTGCGTACTTCCGTCAGCAGAGTAGAAGCGGAGGAGGCAATTCCCGTCTCCCTCGTACATGGCCGTTTCGGCAGAATCGGTGAGGCGGCTGATACTGTCTTTGCTATCATCGGCTGTCATGCGATCTACCAGCAGATAGATGTTTTGTTTTTTATCTTCGGCAGCTGTTTGTTGCAGAAAATCTTCTATACGGACTATTTCACGGTTCACCTCTATACGGGTAAATCCTTGTTTCAAGTCCATTTCCAGTTGCTGGAGCAGTGTACGGCCTTCACGGGGCATCATAGGAGTGAGAACCGTGTATTTCGTTCCTTTAGGAAAGGAAAGCATACAGTTTACAATATCTTCAATGCTATGTTTTTTCACCAGTTGCCCGCTAATGGGGGAATAAGTCTTCCCCATGCGTGCATAGAGCAGTCGCAGATACTCATATATTTCGGTGGAAGTACCCACGGTGGAACGAGGATTGCGGCTGTTCACTTTTTGTTCGATAGCAATGGCGGGAGGAATCCCTTTGATAAAGTCACATTCCGGTTTGCTCATTCGCCCCAGGAACTGGCGCGCATAGCTGCTTAAACTTTCCACGTAGCGGCGTTGTCCTTCTGCGTAGAGCGTATCAAAAGCAAGAGATGATTTTCCCGAACCCGATAATCCGGTGATGACAACAAGCTTGTTGCGGGGAATATCTACATCGATGTTTTTTAGGTTGTTGACGCGTGCGCCTTTGATCGAAATATAGTTGTTTTCTGACATAAAATACTCCTTTTTTATGGTAGTCGGCAAAGTTAGCGAATTTATCGGGAGTTTGTATTATCTTTGCGTCACATTATTACGATTTAAGAATATTATGAAGCTGAAAAACTATCTTTTACTTTTAGCTCTTCTTCTGGTGGTAGGAGTGAGGGCACAGGTGCCATCAGGCAATAAATATCCTAAACGTGAATTCCGTGGAGCGTGGATACAAGCTGTTAACGGTCAGTTTCGTGGCATTCCCACAGAGAGGCTGAAACAAATATTGATTAGTCAGTTGAACTCTCTTCAGGAAGCTGGTATTAACGCAATCATCTTTCAGGTACGCCCTGAAGCGGATGCATTATATGCTTCCCAGCATGAACCGTGGAGTCGTTTTCTGACAGGAACGCAAGGTCAGATGCCTTCTCCTATGTGGGATCCGATGCAGTTTATGATTGAAGAATGTCAGAAACGGAATATGGAGTTTCATGCCTGGATCAATCCTTACCGTGTGAAGACCTCATTAAAAAATAAGTTGGCGC
>OILY01000299.1_pt1 | contig 10672 bp, 8 predicted proteins | sample 1584641 | NCBI WGS metagenome assembly OILY01 (sample SAMN02674606, study PRJEB24791) | human gut metagenome, SKBSTL068 | isolation source: stool | host: Homo sapiens | place: USA | reverse complement strand
CAGTCTGTCTATTTCTGCCAATGCTTCATCCACAAGTTGTGTATAAAACGATTTGCCACCGTTATAAAAAGCATCTTTGTAACAAAAATCGCAGTGATGAGGACAGCCGCGCGACACTACCAATGAATTTGGAACAAGATATTTTTCCTGTTTAATCAAATCGCGACGTACAGGTGGAATATGTTGCAACGTTTGGACATAATCGGTAAAACGATATATTTTCTTTGCGCATTTATTCTTGAAATCTTTTAGGAAAGTGGGGAATGCCTCTTCTCCGGGACCTAAAATAATTGTATCGGCATGTTGCATGGATTCATCGGGCAATGATGTTACATGCAGTCCGCCAAGCATGACATACACACCTTTTTCCCTATATATATCGGCTATACTGTATGCTCTGAAAGCGTTGGTTACATATACCTGTATGCAGACAAGATCCGGCTCATCGTCCAGCGATAGTTGCTCTACGTGTTGGTCAATCAACTCCACATCATCATCTTTTGTGAAATGTGCTGCCAATGTTGCCAGTCCTATTGGTGGAAATAATGAATATTTTATTGGTCGGAAATATGGGCTATCCGCCTCGGTCAGTGATGGCAATATAAGTTTGGCTTTCATGACTTCTCCTTTTCTTTACTATCGGCAGGGTTAAACAGCAGTTTTTTATTCCTTTGAAAGTCGGAATAAACACTATCCACTTGATGCATCACAGGCTTGTGAACGCCTAAATGCGCCAACTCAACATATTCCCTCTGAAATGTTTTTAAAATGAGCATCAAAATCAACTTCATCCGGGACCGGCCACTTATGCATGGTTTTGTACACGATAAGCGTATCAATTCCTTTAAAATTCAGATAATAATAATTAACCTCTTTCCCTTTTTCAATTTTAAGACCGCAAAGAGATTGTGCGGAAAGGAAAAGAGTAAATTGAGAGAATAACAGTACAAATACTATCTTTTTCATAGGCAAAATATTAATATTGGAATCTATTTTCTAATTCGATTATCATTCCATAATGTAAATCTCCTTTTTTATCGATAAACAAATTTCGTCTATCACCATCCACCATTAGTGTTATAGGTATCTTCGGAATATAACTTATCCTCAAAGGATCTCCCTGTGCCGTACGCATCAAATTCTCGTAATGACAAACAATAATTTCATCCCAAGGAATATCATATAATTTGTAATTGATCTCAAATTTATGTATCCAAATACCAAAGTTACGTTTATTTGAAATAGTATTCCATATATGACACAGCTCGTGCGCTAAGCCATATAATGGATTATAGGGTTCTGACCCAATTTCCGTTTGTACCTGAATATTAGGATCGGATTTCGACAACCAGATTACTTCCAAAGAATTCGGGTTGTTAGCACTTTCTCCTTTTGTAACCGGCTCAATAATTATATCCCTTTCATAATCAACGAGGTCTTTAATCATATCTCGAAAGAATCCACCCGATCTCATAATTTTTTTGATGTACGTACTAAGCTGCTTTATTTGCGGATCATCACCTTTATATGGCTTGTCGTCATTATCGTAATACCCCCAATGTCCTTTGACTTTATCCCATCTGTACTCATCATTTCCAATGGTTATCGGCAGTCTTTTCCCGTCCGGGTCCACAAGATTCACCGGATCATTTCCGCAGAAAGTATAGGGATTTAGAAACTGCATCGCGGGATCGGGGTTGAACCACCTACCGAGCAGCGGGTCGTAGTGCCGGGCTCCGTAGTCGAGCACGTCGAGGTCTCCCGTGGGCTGCCACTCCTTGCCGTTGAAGAGAAAGCGGTTGTCCGTCACCAGCCGCATGGGATCTCTCCACCGGCTGCCGTAAGGCATGTAGTCGATAGCCTCCAGACGTTGCCCCTGTGCGTTTACGATAGCCCTCACGCTTCCCAGATAGTCCCGCACGAAATAGCGGAGATCATATTTGGCCGAGGTCTTGAGGATGCGTCCGCCGGCGAAGTCGGTGCTTTCGAGCTCCAACCCGCTCGGGGAGCGTCGGTATATCAAAGAACCCAGGTATTCGTAGCCGTTTCCGGCTGCGTCCTTCACGCCGATCTTTGTGCCGTCGGCCAGGTAGCGGTAGGCCGCCAGAGTTTTCAAGCGTTTGTCGGTTACGCGCTCGGTCAAATTTAAGGAATTATATTGATAATTCCAACCATTTTGGCTCTCTTGCGAAACATTTCCGTTCAGGTCATACGCATAGCGCTTTACAATCACGTCCTTGTCCGTCACCGACAGGAGTTTGTTGCCCGAATAGCGGTACTCCAGCTCGTTGTTCCCCTCATAGCCGTTATGGCGCGTGAGGGCGAGCAGATTACCGTTCAGGTCGTAGCGGATGCCGTCCTCGGTAAAGAGGTTTGTTATTCGATTCTCCTGGAAATGCCGTGCCGCGGTGAATTGCCCCTGCGCATCGTAGTAGTAGGCGTAAGCCTGCTCCGTGCTGGGATAGTTCTTGTGTTGCCATACACATTCGGAGACTTGGCCGGTGTAGTTCGCCCGTGTGGTCGGTCGCTGGGGCTTGTCGCGCCGCAGGGTCATGGAGAACATTCCGTTATCCTGCGCCGTGAGCCGCCCGGCCACATCGTAACGGTAGGTGTCGTGCAGCACCTCGCCGCCGGCCACGGCGTCGCTCAGCAGCGAGCGTTCGTCATAGGCATAGTGCATCACGGCCTCGGGAGCATCGTTGAGCCGCGTGCGGGAGTCGAGCAGACGGCCGTAGTCGTCGAAAGTGTTGCGTGTGACCTTCACGTCGGGAGCCACGTCGGGCCCCGCCTGCCGCCATTCGTGCTGCACGAGCAGGTTGCCCGGGAAATCGTAGCGGCAGCTCAGGCGGCTTATGCCGCCCAGGTGGTTGCGCGTGACGCTCTGCACCATGCGACCCTTGCGGTCGTAATACATCGCCCGTTCGACATAGGCGGTGGTATCGGTCTTCGCATCGGGCAGGATGGCCAGGCGTTCATAGATTTTCATGCCTGTTGGATCATCATAGCAATCCTCCGCCGTCACGACACCCGTAACCGGTCGGAATGCCAGGTCGGCCGGAACGGTAAAGGGGCGATATACCTTTTTCTTCTGCAAGGGCAGCATGGTCAGATCGCCCGTAGGAGGTGTAACGGTGGGAAACTCCCCGGGTGTGGATATGCCCCCTGTTCCTTCCGCAGGCAGAAAAGTTGTTCCGCTCACCAGGTCGTAGTCGTCGTATCCGCCATAGACCGAGCGTGAAAGGAGCAGGATGGGAGTACAGGTGCCGAGCATCTTTCGGTGGGCGTCGTAACCGGCGAGCTCCGAGAAGCGGGCACGGATTACGGCGACCTCATCAGCGCAGCTCACAAGGTGGGTTTCGAGCACCCTGTTGTAATCATCATATTTGTGATAAAACCATTGGTTTTGAATTCGTTGATTGGCGTTTTGGGTCAAAATGGGACGGCCATTACGGTCATATATTTTATATATTGCATTCTGTCCCGGATTGCGGATGAGGATGCAGTTGCCGCGACCGTCGTATTCGCGGTAGGTGCAGTAGTTCCCGAGAGCGTCGGGACTGAAGGAGGCGCCGGGGGTGGTGAATCGGTCATCCGCAATGGGCGGAATTTCGTAGCGCAAGCGCCCGGCCTGGTCGTACACCTCATAGCTCCAGCGGACGGACGAACTACCCGAGACTTTGCGGGCGACCCGGTTTCCGCGGCTGTCGGTATAATCGAAGGTCCGCACGTTAAGGCTCTGCGCGGTCCGCCGTTCGGAGATCACGGCCGTGAGCGTGTTGATGGGATAATAGCCTTCATAGCGGAGCATGCCAGCATCGGAGACGGTAAAACGCTTCACGCTGTCGAGCTTCTGGTACAGAACGGCCTGGCCGGGGTTGGTGACGATGCCGCCGGGGAGTGTTCCCGGCAGGGTCGTCGTACCCGGAGGCTGGACGGGAACCGTCCCCGTGCCCGTGAATGTGGCGGGCAGGGCGTTGAGCCGGTATTCGTATCGTATGGGCCGTCCTGTGAGGCTGTGGCTCAAGCTGCCGGGCGTGGAGAGCGACGTGACAAGGCCGCGGGGCGAGCGGTCGTATTCCCGGGCGGAGAAAGCGCATCGGGCATCCTGCTGGTCATCGATTAGGGCGTTGTAGAAGGCCGCCTGCTCCTGCGGCGTGCCTGCATAGGTCGGGGCATTGGCTTTCGTGTACGGCAGATAGACGACGGAATCCGTGCGGCCCATGCAGTCGTAGAGCACGAAGTCGATCACGTCGTTGCCTGCGGGCGAGGCTTTCACGGCGATGCGCTGGTAGGGACGCCCCAGGCCGTCGAAGTTGTAGCGTGTGGTCCGGTAGCCGCTGCCGTTGTAGGTATCCTCTATCACACGGCCGCCGGTGATGTAATGGGTTGACAAATCGATCAGACCGCTGGGTTTCTCCGTGGTCGGCAGGTCGGTCGCTGCCCACGTGAAAAGCGGCAGCAGGTATAAGGCGAGGGTCGGGATATGCTTTTTCATAGTTGGATGAACTTGGGGTCGTAGGTGTATTTTTTGAGGATGTTGCCCAGCTCGTCGCTTATTTCAATGGGAAGACCCACCGAGTTGTAACGGTAGTGTAAGGAATGGCCACGAGCGTCCGTTTCGGACAAGATACCCAGCGGGCCGATGCGTTCCGAGCTCTCGAGGGTCGCATTGCGAGGGATGATGCTCAGGTCGTCGATCTGGAGGTCGTCCGAAGCCTTCGGCAATGTGAGATATGTGCCGATGTTCTCCGGCGTAAGGGTGAGAGGGATACGCAAGTGTTTCCATAGCTGCTCGCCCTCGGTACGATACCAATAAGAGAGCATGTATTCACCCGGTCTGAAATAAGAGGGAATCAGCACGCTTTTTTTGCCTTTCGCCACACCGGTGCCGGATTTTGCATCAGCCACTCTCTCACTTAAAGGGGTTTCAAAATCATCGAAATAGACCTCATCTAATTTTCTTTTAATATCGACGGCATGAAAGGCGTTGGTCACGATTGCATTGGGGAAACTACGACCGTAATTGGAGGTGCCATAAATAATCGAATGATATATTCCCTTTTCATCTTTGTAACAAATCAAACGCCCTCCGTAGTATTCATCATAAGATTTTACGACTTTGTAAGCAGCCTTATCGAATACAAGGCTACCGTTTCCATCCAATCGGGAGGGAGTAAACGAGGTCGAATCGCACGGCATGGCTTTCAAGGCATACGTGCAGGCCGGAACAACTATTGGTTGGAAATTAAATACGCTGGGAGATGTGAGTTTGTATGTCGTAAGCGACGCATTCAAAAGTTTGCCATTCCGGTAGGTCGCTTTCTCAATGGGCGTTAAAATATTCCTATACAGCATTGTCTTGAATATCGTGTCGGGCTCAATCATACGACTTCCGTAATCGCCCGGATATTTGTAGGTGTGTGTGGTCACTACACCTTCAGCATCCTTATGATAGATGCTTCTCAACAGGCCCTTGGGGGAAAACAGATATTTCGTTTGCTCAGCAAGTTGTGTATTCGATTGTTGAACACTATGTTCGCTTATAAGGACATTGCAGGAAATCCATTCGTAACGACCGACATAATAACGATGCTCAGGGGATGCACCCTTTCCGTCATAATATCGAAGGTACCAATCGTCGTACATCCGATAAGCCGGAATACGGACTGCTTGTGCGGTATCGATGCGGTATCGGAATTGTTCCTGACCGACGACTTTTCCATCGGAATCGTAGGATCGTTTCCACTGTAACAATTTGCGGCACCACGTCCGTATGCTTTTGGGAGAACGCCCATCGATTTCCTTGCCCGCAGGTTTGGGCCCACTCTGAGTAATATGGTATCTATCCGGCAATTCATCGCGGTACGAATGCAACGGAATATAATGATAGTCCACCCAGGAACCATTGGGCAGATATTCCCTCACGTCGGAATAGACCACCGAGACGCCCGAAAAATCCGTCACGGGCGATACGGGACGGGATGACAGATTATATTTGTATATCGTTTTCGTAGCGTTATTCAGACAGATGGAGCTATCGGTCCGAACAACATAGTTATCAAAATCGCTATACCATTCACCTCCGCTGTATTCGTACCGGCGGATGCTCGGTACAGCATTGTCCGAAGTACGCTCGACGATCTGACGAATGCGCAGTCCCCCGGCATCCTCCTCCCGGCCGGTACGGGGATTGATGCCTCGGTGCAAATCATAGATAAACTCCTGGCTGCCACCGCCTGGATAAATAATTTTGCGCAGGCTTTGAGCGCGGGTAAGGGATAGGTCTGGCTTGCGTGAAGCGCCGAAAGCCGCAGTAGTGAAATCACCTATTGCAATAGCTGGACAAACAGGTGGGTTTTTAATCCGGCTATTGCAAAAGCCCCAATGATCGAAACCCATATAATCGGGATTGGGCCGGGCGTCTTCATAATACTGCAAATCGCATATGGGTCGGATCTCTTTGCTATTTTTGAGCTGTTCATATACAGATAGGAGCTTAAATTTGGTATGGCTTAGCGTGTCATATTTGAAATTGAATGTGCGTAAACAGTTCCCTTGCCACATAACGTCCATCGTAGATAGGTACTCGTAGGTACTATCTGCTCGATTTTGTACACTGTATTCCTTATAATTGAATTTGATTTCTTGTCCTTTACAGGAAATGGATGTCAGACGAGCACCATGAAGTTTACGATGACTGGTCAGGTCTTTTTCATCCGACTTAACATAGGTCACTTTATTCCCCGAAACATTCGGCTTATAGTAAATAGAGGACAGGTAGTTGGGGATTTTTGTCGCATACGATATGAAATAATTGATATGACTGTTATAAGTAAATGATACTTCCGTATTGTCCGGATAAACGATCCAATGTAAAAGCCATTCGTTTCTATCTGACGGAAAGAACAGATAATATGTTCCATCCGTATCGTGGATTGAAATCCGGCTGTTATCACGATTGAATTCGATCTTGAGCTGTTGTTTAGGAATGGTATGCGCAACCCCGTTACCGTCGAAAACAAAACTGCCCGAATGACCGGGAATATCGAAATAATATACATCCGGTTCCGTATCCCATTCGTTGGAGGTGTACCACTCAAAAGTGCCCTCATTCCAGGTCATTAGGTCGGAGGTCTGCTTGAGCTGCTCGAAATTATCGGGCTGGCCGCGGACCACGCGAGTAATTTTTCCACCCGTAGAAAGTTCCCAGCCCAGACCCACAAAAGATGAAAGGTCATCAACCCGGATGCCGGTAGTTATATAGTTTAGAGAAATAGGTATTGTCCCGCTTCCGGTATTCATTTCGTAAAGAGGGACTTTAACATTGATCAACCCGGTATAATTGTCGGTCGGAGTGTTGATACGTCGGATAAGCTGGTTACTCTCGACGGATTGGGACGCGAGGTTCTCGGCCCACGTAAGGTCGGATATTTCGGTTTGGGAGCCGCCGGGCGAGACAGCCAATGGCTGTGCTCCTGCACCGGCGGGAGCGGGCAGCGAATCGTGCTGCTGTGCCAGGGCATATGTTGAACACCCAAAGCAAAGCATTAGGATAAAGATGAAGTTTTTCATACGCATGAGGTTTAGATGGTTGACAACCAAAAATACAATCGGAGCTTCCCCGTTGCAAGAAATCCGGCCGAAATCCAGCCTTACAATGTATGCGTATCTGAAAGATAACCAGCGCAGTTAGAAATAAAAATCTTATCTCCGACTTTCATTTTCCCTATGCGCTAACTATCAGCCTGTTATAGCTGCCTGCATGCGTGCGTCCGAATAGGATAAAAGGGCCTCCGAACCATGCGAATCCCACATTCGACAAGGTGCTTTTGCGGGATTTACACGAACGGGCAGAATCCTACCGTTGCATAGCTTTTCCCATTGTCGAGCAACCATTTTTCATATTGCTTCAGCCAGTTGACCATAACATTCTCGAATGGAATGTTACTGCCAGCAAATTCCTCGATACTTTTGCATGTTCCCTGTAATAAAGCACTTCCGATACGATCTTCTTTTCTCAACACTTCAACCTTGGCCATGAACCCATCGATCAAGGACCAAGGGCAATGCTATCACTCCCGGCTCCGGCAGCCGGGAGTTTTGTTTCATCCCATAATCCCGCCGAGGCGGAACATGGGCATGTACATGGATATCAGGATCACGGCGACCAGAAGTCCCACGAGCATAATCAGGGCGGGTTCGAGGAGCAACCCCATGCTTTTAATCCGGAATTCGAGTTCTTCGGTGAGCGCTTCGCCCTGTCGGCGGAGCATCTCGGGCAGGCGGTTGGTCTCTTCGCCGACACGGATGAGGGCCGTGAGTTTGCGGTCGTACAGGGCGGGGAACCGGGCCACGCAGGCCGAGAAGAGTTCGCCGTGCTCCAGTCCGCGGCAGATCGCAGAGAAGGATTGCCGGTAGGGATAGAACGCGATCACGTCGGAGAGCATGCCCACGCCCGTGAGCAGCGGAACACCGGACGTGCAGAGCAGGTAAAGCAGGCGGCAGAACTGCGCCTGGTGGTTTTTGCGGATAATCGCGCCCGCGACGGGCAGGCGCAGCAAGAGTTCAGAAATCCATCGTTGTACCTCCTTTCTGTTTCGGTTGACGTATAGAATGATATATGCAGCACTCCCGGCAACCGCGATTGCGGCGGCATAGGCGGGGAATGATTTGGAGAGCGCGATGATCCACTGCGTCAGAGCCGGAAGTTCACCGCCCATGCGGGCGTAGACCTGCTCGAACATCGGCACGATCACGGCCAGCATAAAGGCCACGACGACCAGGGCCGTGCAGAGGATCACCAGCGGGTAGCTCCCCGCCGATGAGACCATCCGCCGCTGCGCGGTCCGCTTGCGGTAGTAGTCGCGCAGGAAATCGAGCGTGTCGGGCAGGCGCCCCGTGTGCTCGCCGATGCGCACCACGCCGCAGTCCAGCGGCCGGAACGTCCCACTGCGCTGCATGGCCTGCCACAGGGCCGCGCCGCCCACGACATCATCGAAAAGGCGCTTCAGCAGCCCCTTCATCCGCACCTCGCGTTCGCCCTCGATCAGCAGCGCGAAGGCGTGCGAAAAATCCAGCCCCGCGGTCAGCAGGGCGTGTAGTTCGGCGTAGAACACCTCCCGCCTCGCATCTGTTATCTTACTCTTCATACCCATAGCCCTTTTCAAGTTCGTCCAGCGACTCCCAGTAACGCTCCGCAGGCGGCGGTTTCACCGGGAACCGAACCGTGAACCCTGCCGCAAGGGCGACCTCCAGCGTGTCGGGTTTAACCCCTGAGAGCCCCATCCCGGCCACTCCCGTCAGCAGCGTGTCCCGGAACTCCCCGACCCGGTAAACCAGCGCCGAATCCCGAACCGAAAGTTCCGACAACCTGCCGCCGCAGTACACTTCCAACCCATCGCGCCCGCCGAGGATGCTGTCGGCCCCTGAAACCAGCGCCTTCAGCCGGAAATAGCCGTCCCGCTGACGGCCTCCGGTGAGCAGTGCCTCCGCACGGCGGGTTTGCAGGCGGGTAAAGAGTGTCAGTCCATCCATCACGGCGAGGAAGACGATGCCCGCCACGAACATCATCACCAGCGTTTCGACCAGCGTGGTGCCTCGGAGCGATGTGTCCTTCCGGATTCCGTCCAAGGTATTGCCGGCGATGCGCATTTTGCACGGCACCGCCTGCTGGAGAGTTTTCCGAATAATTCGGTCGTATTTCGTTACTCCCGGCATTGGACAAGTTGTTTAAGAGTTATCCGTTTGCGGCTGCCGTCAATATGGGCCGCAACGGTTACTATCTGCAAATCCGTGAAATCCCGGTAGCGTTCGATCCGGACCGTTACCGTACCCCAATCGTAGGTTTCGGCATATTCGCCGCACGGCCACACGCCGGAGCCGTATTTGTCGAAGGCCCGCCCGACGCGGTAGTCGGCTTCGGCCACGAGCAGCGCGTCGTCGTCGCGTACCGTCAGGCGCGGCAGCAGCTCCATAACCGCCGCGAAGACCGTCAGGAACAGCACCGCCGCGACAACGGCCTCCAGCAGCGAACTTCCGCGGAGCCTGCGGCTCGCGACGGCACGGCATCCTTTCAGCGGACGCATGCCGTCTCCTTTCTCCGCACTGCCGGTAGCCAGAGCGGCTGCGCCGTAACGGGATTTTCCAACAGGGTGAAATCGTACAGCAGGTCCTTGTAATATCCCTGTGGGGAGAAATACGCCGCCTGCCGTAGGATCACCCGGCCCGAAACGATGCCCTGCACCTGGGCGACGCCATCGATCCAGAGCAATCCGCGAAGCCGTGCCGTGCGCGACTGGCGGTAGTTGGCCGAGACTTTTTTGCGGACGACCGTGTCACGGACGATCGCATAGCCGTTCACCGAGGCCCGGTCGTCGATTTCAGCGTACATGCCCGCATAGACGCCCGAGGGGTATTCCAGCACGGCGCGCGCTTCGACAAGGACCGTGTCGCGGGCGAACAGCTGGGCCGCGATACGTGCCCCGCTGCCGACCGTGATTTTGCGGGCTACGACAAGCAGGTGTTCCATGCGGCAGGTGGAGTCGATGCGCAGCTCGTCGCCGTAAAGGACGACCCGGCCCCGGAGCGAGCAGTCGCCGATCTCCGCATTGCCGAGGCTGAACACCGCCGCCGAATCCGGCATGAAAGAGCGAAACAGGCTGTCGGGGAGATC
>OILY01000251.1_pt1 | contig 12795 bp, 9 predicted proteins | sample 1584641 | NCBI WGS metagenome assembly OILY01 (sample SAMN02674606, study PRJEB24791) | human gut metagenome, SKBSTL068 | isolation source: stool | host: Homo sapiens | place: USA | reverse complement strand
TGTGCTCTTCCGATCTCGAACTGGAAAGATGTGAATGTGAGATCTCATATTCCTGCTGAGTTGGAGAAATTGTCTGAACTGGCACACAACATTTGGTGGTCTTGGAACTACGAAGCTACTGAACTGTTTAGAGATCTTGACCCCGCTCTGTGGAAAGAAGTTGGTCATAACCCTGTACTCTTGTTAGAAAGAATGAGTTATGCTAAGCTCGAAGCACTTGCAAACGACAAAGTTATTCTGAAAAGAATGAATGATGTGTATTCTAAGTTTAGAGCATATATGGATGTAGAACCTGATAAAAAACGTCCTTCCATTGCTTATTTCAGCATGGAGTATGGTTTGAACCACGTACTTAAGATATATTCCGGTGGTCTGGGCGTACTTGCCGGTGACTATTTGAAAGAGGCTTCCGACAGTAACGTTGACTTGTGTGCAGTCGGTTTCTTGTATCGCTATGGTTACTTTACCCAAACCTTGTCTATGGACGGTCAGCAGATCGCCAACTACGAGGCGCAAAACTTCGGACAGTTACCCATCGATCGTGTATTGGACGAGAATGGACAACAAGTGGTGGTGGATGTTCCTTATCTGGATTACTACGTGCATGCTTATGTGTGGAGAGTAAATGTAGGACGCATCTCCCTCTATCTGCTTGATACAGACAATGAAATGAACAGTGAGTTCGACCGTTCCATCACTCACCAACTGTATGGCGGTGACTGGGAAAACCGTCTGAAGCAGGAGATTTTGTTGGGTATCGGCGGTATTCTGACGCTGAAGAAGCTGGGCATCAAGAAAGATATTTATCACTGCAACGAAGGACATGCTGCTTTGATCAACGTACAGCGCATCTGTGACTACGTGGCCGAAGGTCTGACTTACGACCAGGCTATCGAGTTGGTACGTGCTTCCTCTCTCTATACTGTACATACTCCGGTTCCTGCCGGTCACGACTACTTCGACGAAGGTCTTTTCGGCAAGTACATGGGCGGCTATCCTTCAAGAATGGGTATCAGCTGGGATGACCTGATGGACCTCGGACGTAACAATCCGGGCGACAAGGGCGAGCGTTTCTGTATGTCTGTATTCGCTTGCAACACTTCTCAAGAGGTGAACGGTGTGAGCTGGTTGCACGGGAAGGTTTCCCAGGAGATGTTCGCTTCCATCTGGAAGGGCTACTTCCCCGAAGAAAGTCATGTGGGCTACGTTACCAACGGTGTACACTTCCCCACTTGGAGCGCTACGGAGTGGAAACATCTCTATGCTGCGCATTTTGATGAAAACTTCCTCTACGACCAGTCCAACCCCAAGATTTGGGAGGCTATCTATAACGTGTCCGACGAAGAAATCTGGAAGACGCGCATGGTGATGAAGAACAAACTGATTGACTATGTCCGCAAGCAATACCGTGAAACTTGGTTGAAGAATCAAGGTGATCCCTCACGCATCGTTTCCCTGCTGGACAAAATCAATCCGAATGCCCTGCTGATAGGTTTCGGACGCCGTTTCGCCACCTACAAGCGTGCACACTTACTGTTCACCGACCTCGATCGTCTGTCCAAGATCGTGAATAACCCTGACTATCCGGTACAGTTCCTTTTCACTGGCAAGGCTCACCCGCACGATGGTGCAGGTCAGGGCTTGATTAAGAGAATCATCGAGATTTCCCGCCGTCCGGAGTTCCTGGGTAAGATTATCTTCCTGGAAAATTATGATATGCAGTTGGCACGTCGCCTCGTTTCAGGTGTGGATATCTGGCTGAACACTCCGACACGTCCGCTCGAAGCATCCGGTACTTCCGGCGAGAAGGCGTTGATGAACGGTGTTGTAAACTTCTCCGTACTCGACGGCTGGTGGCTGGAGGGCTATCGCGAAGGTGCCGGTTGGGCATTGACCGAAAAGCGTACTTACCAGAATCAGGAACATCAGGACCAACTCGATGCCGCTACTATCTACAGCATTCTTGAGCAGGAAATTCTGCCGTTGTTCTATGCACGTAACAAGAAGGGATATTCGGAAGGTTGGGTGAAGACTATCAAGAACTCCATCGCACAGATTGCTCCCCACTATACAATGAAGCGCCAGTTGGATGACTATTACGATAAGTTCTACATCAAGGAAGCCAAACGTTTCAAGATGCTGGCTGCCGACGGTTATGCCAAGGCTAAGGAAATAGCTGCCTGGAAGGAAGAAGTTGCCGAAAAATGGGACAGCATTGAAGTGGTGTCTTGCGAAAAGACTGAAGACCTGGTGAAAGGCTCCATCGAGAGCGGTAAGGAATACACCATTACTTACGTTATCGACGAGAAGGGCTTGAACGATGCTATCGGTCTGGAACTGGTGACTACTTATACGGCTCAGGATGGCAAACAGCACGTTTACTCCGTAGAACCGTTCAATGTAGTGAAGAAAGAAGGTAACCTTTATACTTTCCAAGCTAAGCACAAGATGGAAAATGCGGGTAGCTTCAAGGTTTCTTACCGTATGTTCCCGAAGAATGCAGACCTGCCTCACCGTCAAGACTTCTGCTACGTTCGCTGGTTCGTATAAGAGCATAAAAAACAGATAATGTGTTTGCGATATGGCAGAACACATTGTCTGTTCAGATGAAAGATATCATCTGCATGATGCAGGCAGACCATCCGTTTACTTTAAACGGATGGTCTGTTTCTTTTCTAGAGCTTGCTTTTTATTTCGGCTGTCCAGGCGTCAATGCGTTCGGCGGTTTTGTCACTCTCGTTCACTTCGTCGAGGGGAAGTCCTACGAATGCATCGTCTACCACGGCGATGGAAGAGGAGAAGGAATACCCGTCCGTGCTGACTTTGTTGCCCAAGAAGGTACACCCGCTATCCTTCAAGTCCTCGTAGAGTACTCCGATGCCGTCGCAGAATGTGTCGCAGTAGGATTCGGAGTCGCCGCAACCGAATAGGGCTACGAGCTTCATGGAAAGGTCGGTGCTCTTCAGTACCTTTACGCCGTCATACCAGTCGTCCTGCAGTTCGCCGTCTCCCCAAGTGGAGGTACCTAGAACCAGCACTTCATACTCCTTGATTTTATCGGCGGTCATCTTGTCAACACTATGTACGTCGGTGGAGGAAACTCCCAACTTTTCGGCTATCTGGTTAGCCAACTCTTCGCAGGTTCCGGTACTGGAACCATAAAAAACACCAGTCTTTTTCATTGTAAATAAAGTGATTAAATTGTTTGCTGCAAAGTAAAGGCTTTGCCGGAGAACGTGAAATACCTACATGTAGGGCTTTGGGTGTTGTGCCACTCCCCATTTCGTGTTAGCTTGTTGCGTGGTCTATAGAGGTTGCGGTTACCTACTAATTGGGATGGTAGACTCTCTTTTTGATGAAAAGTAAGTATTGCCGGATTGTTAAAAATGAAGGACATTTGTACCGGTAATAATAGACAAGCGCTTATGGTTAGATTCGTACATTCCACTCATTCGCAATTCCATCCTTCCGTGGCTGGTAAGTGGCTGGTGTGGGGGACTTTGATGATGCTTCTTGCGGGGGTGGCTATCATTGTTTTTTCGGTATTCTCGCATGATGCACTCGATGCGTGCTGTAATTGCATAATCTGTACTTTCAACCGTGTCCCGAAGGAAGGGGAATATTTGTATAACCGCTACCTGCCGGTCATCAGCATGGTGTGGGTGGCGTTTCTGATACTTTTGGTATATGTGGTCCGCTATTGCATGAACAAGAGGAGGTAGCCGGGTGTTCTATAGGTAAAACTGAAAGGAGACTATATGAAAAAGATTGTTTTGCTTCGCCACGGCGAGAGTGCATGGAATAAGGAAAACCGCTTCACGGGGTGGACGGATGTTGATTTGACAGAGAAAGGCGTTGCTGAAGCTGTAAGGGCGGGTGAGCTGCTGGCAGAAAAGGGATTTCGCTTCAAGAAGGCGTATACTTCCTATCTGAAGCGTGCCGTGAAGACACTGGATTGTGTGCTGGACCGCCTCGACCAGGACTGGATTCCGGTGGAGAAATCGTGGAGGTTGAATGAGAAACACTATGGCCAGTTGCAAGGATTGAACAAGGCGGAGACGGCTGCCAAGTACGGTGACAAGCAGGTGCTGGTATGGCGCCGTAGCTTTGATGTGGCTCCGCATGCATTGGCCGAGGATGACCCACGTAATCCGCGTTTTGAGGACCGTTATCAAGAAGTGCCCGATGCCGAACTGCCCCGTACGGAGTCGTTGAAAGATACGATTGAGCGTATCATGCCTTACTGGAAGTGTATCATCTTCCCGAATCTGAAGACGGCCGACGAATTGCTGGTAGTGGCTCATGGCAATAGCCTGCGGGGTATTATCAAACATCTGAAGCATATTTCGGACGATGAAATCGTGCATCTGAACCTGCCTACGGCGGTGCCCTATGTTTTTGAGTTTGATGATGAGCTGAACTTGACGGAAGACTATTTCTTGGGTAACCCTGAGGAGATAAAGAAATTAATGGAGGCTGTGGCCAATCAAGGAAAGAAGAAATGATTTTGGTGCGCGGAAGCGCTCTATTTCTTTATCCTTTCATTCCATGAAGCAGCGTCATGCTGAGCAGTACCCCGACCACTATGCAGATGAGGATAAGGAAACAGTTCATGAGCCGTGCGCCCAGCTTGGTTTCCTTGTGTAAGTTCTGTTCAAAGTAGTTCTTGAAGAACAGATAGATGGCAGGTACGGTGGCGCTTGCCAGCAGGAGGTCTTCGGGAATCTTGTAGATGTAGACTTTGGAAAAGGCGATGAGCGCCCAGTGGCAAAGGAACAGAATGACGAGCAGGTTGACCCTGCGCGAGAAAGCCAGCAGTAGCCCGATGGTGAAAACTGCTACCGAGCAGGGCATCACGGTGGTGGTCATCATGGGAAATTCCATTCCGCGTGCCCACGAAAGGAGCGGGTAGAGGAAAGGCATTGCATAGAGTACCCCCACCAGTACTTTGTATTTCGGGTTGCGCTCGAACGGAGTGTAGTCGGTAAACAAATCCCATAGCCACAATAGTGCAATCACTCCCCAGAAGATGGCGAGTATATAGTGGTGTCCGCGCGCTCCGCAATACATCATGTAGTACACGACGGATATCCACCCGTTCAGAAATACCATGTAGATTTTCATGGAGCGTTTTGCCCATAAGGTCGGTTTCCGGTAGAGCTGCGTGGTGAGCAGGATACCTGCTGCGGTGATGAGGAGCTGTGTCCACCAGGTGGCCTCGTTGTATTGTGCGATAGTATTCCAGAATATTTCCATTTGTGTCCATTAAAAAAACGGCTGCAAAGGTAGAGTTTTCTGCCGAAAGAATGAAATCGTTTTCTACATTTTGCCTATCTTTGTGCCTCCAAAAAAAATAGGTAAAAAGATTCATGGATAAGACTTTGACTGAACAAGAGATTGCCCTGCTGCGCAGGAAACTCGATTTATTGCTTCGTACCGGACAGCTGCTGGTGGAGAGTGCGGCTGATACAAACCGTGTTGTTCGTAACCTGAACCGTGTTGCCGCCTATCTGGGGCTGCCGGAAGAAAAGCTCCACATCGACGTAAGTTATACCATGCTGGTGGTGAATGTGAGCGACGGCCTGCATTCGTTCTCCAAATTCCAGAAGTGCGAGAAGCATGGCATCAACATGACGGCCATTTCCGAAATCAGCAAACTGTCCTGGCGGGCCATTGAGAATGACTACTCCCTCGACCAGTATGAGGAGGAACTAGAAAGAATCAAAAACAAGAAGCGGAATTATGTGCCATACGTTGTTGCCATCGGTGCTGGCTTTGCCTGCGGAGGTTTCTGCAAGCTGTTCGGTGGTGACTGGATGGCGTTTCTGTTTACCTCCATCTGCGCTTTTGCCGGTTTTCGCGTCCGTGTCCGTTGTATGGAGTTCGGCATCAATCACTATATGAGTATTGCCATTGCCGCATTGATTTCGACCTGCTTGGCCTATGTGTCTTCTTTTGCCGGACTCTCGGAAACTCCCTATCATCCGTTGTTGGCGTGTGCACTGTTCATTGTTCCGGGTGTGCCGTTGATAAACTTTGTGGATGATATGATTGATAATTATATCCAGGTGGGCATTGTCCGGGCTGTGAATACGGTGCTGATGGTCTGTGCAATGGCCTTCGGCATTGTGATAGCCATGCGTCTGCTGACGGTGGAGGATGTTGTGATTGACAAGAAGTTTAGCGAATTGAGTATGGTGCCTCATGATAGTTATCTGGTGTATGCCATTGCGGCGGCGATAGCTGCCATGGGATTTTCCATGATATTCAATATACAGCGGCGCTTGTTGTGGGTTGTTGCGGTGGGCGGTATCATCGCCGTTTGTACGCGTAACTTTGTCAATTTCGAGCTGGGTTACGGACCGGTGATAGGTTCGTTCATGGGCAGCATGGTTGTCAGCCTGATAGCCGTGAAGGCAGTGCATTGGTTCCATGTTCCCAATCACGTCTTGACGATTCCTTCCGTCATCCCGATGATTCCGGGAGTGTTGATGTATCGTTCGCTTTTCGGGCTTATCAATATGCACGGTGTGGTAGGCGAGGTGACGGCGGTTGTTTCCAACGGCATCACGGCTTCACTGATTATTCTCTGCATAGCGCTGGGGGTAGCGGTGCCCAATATTTTTGCCCGCCGGTATATCGCCAAGGATAGGCAGCGCTTTCTTCAGGAGGAGCTGCAGAAGCGCAGGGAAAGAGGGAAATTTATAGAATGGTGATGTAGGTATCCCGTCATTCGGAGCGAAGCGAAGAATGACGGGATACTTTTTTAAATGCCCTTTTGGGGATTATAGTGGTAAATTACGGTTTCCCCCTTTTGCAGGGATGTCTGTACGTCAATCAGACGCTGGTTGCGGCTTCCCCGGAAATAGAGTTCCTCATCCCTCAGTTCTTTCTTGAATTTGCCGTCCACCAGTACGTCGATGTACTTCAGCAGTTGGGCTTGGCGCGGGTTGCGCAGTAGCTTTTCGAAAGTATAGCCCGTATAGCACCAGATGTTTTTCCGGCTCCGCTCCTTGATGGCATGCGCCAGTTGGGTGAATCCTTCCGGCTGGAACATCGGGTCTCCACCACTGAAGGTGACGTCTGCAAAGTTGTCGGCAAGGACTTTTTCCAGAATCTCTTCCGTACTCATCCAGTGCCCGCGGTTGATGTCCCACGACTCCGGATTGTGGCAACCGGGACAACCGTTGGGGCATCCGGCAGCATAAATGGCAGTCCGGAAGCCCGGACCGTCTACTGTGGTATCTTCTAAAATGTCGAGAATAGAAAGCATGAGTAGGGAATTAAAAATTAAAAATTAAACATCGCAGGTAGAAAGCTGAACATTAATCATTAAAAATTAAACGTCAACCATTAAAAATGAAGCTCCGCTTTGCACTGCGCAGCCCTTTAATTTTTAATTATGAACGACCCTGTCGTTCAACTCTGCCAGCTTGGCATTGTTCCAGCGGTCGGTTGTCCCCACCAGGTAGCCGGTGATGCGTTGCAGCTTGTCGATATGCTTGCTGCCGCACTTCGGGCATTCTTCCAGGTTTGGGGTGGAGTTTTCGTGGCCGCACTCCAGACAGCGGTTACGGTTGTGGTTTACCGAACCGTAGCCGATGTTGTATTGGTCCATCATGTCCACTACACGCATAATGACTTCCGGATTGTGGGTGGCGTCACCGTCTATCTCCACATAGAAGATGTGTCCGCCGCGGGTCAGCTCATGATAAGGAGCCTCCACTTCCGCTTTGTGGCGGGCGCTGCATTTGTAGTATACGGGCACGTGGTTGGAGTTGGTGTAGTAGTCACGGTCCGTAATGCCCGGCAGCGTGCCGAACTTCTTACGGTCGATGCGGGTGAACTTGCCCGACAGCCCTTCGGCAGGAGTGGCAAGCACGCTGTAGTTGTGCTGGTATTGCTCCGAGAACTGGTTGGCACGGTCGCGCATATAGGTCACGATTTTCAGTCCCAACTCCTGGGCTTCGCCAGATTCGCCGTGATGTTTTCCGAGCAATGCCACGAGACATTCTGCCAATCCGATGAAACCGATTCCCAGTGTTCCCTGGTTGATGACGGAAGCAATCGTATCGTTCGGTTTCAGCTTCTCGCTGCCTATCCACAAGGCAGACATCAGTAGCGGGAACTGCTTGGCGAAGGCGGTCTTTTGAAACTCCATGCGCTCGTGCAGCTGGCGTGCGGTCACTTCGAGCATACTATCCAGCTTGGCAAAGAACCGGGCGATGCGCTGTTCCTTGTCTTCGATGTTCATGCACTCAATGCCCAGACGGACGATGTTGATGGTAGAGAAAGAGATGTTGCCGCGTCCGATGGAGGTCTTCGGTCCGAAACGGTTTTCGAATACACGGGTACGGCATCCCATGGTAGCAACTTCATGCTGGTAGCGTTTCGGGTCATCGGCTTTCCAGTCCTCGCTTTGGTTGAAGGTGGCGTCCAGGTTCAGGAAGTTCGGGAAGAAACGCCGTGCCGTCACCTTGCAGGCCAGTTGGTAGAGGTCGTAGTTGCGGTCTTCAGGCAGGTAGCTCACACCCCGTTTCTTTTTCCATATCTGGATGGGGAAGATGGCGGTTTCTCCGTTTCCTACCCCCTGATAGGTGCTTTTCAGCAGCTCGCGGATGATGCAGCGCCCCTCGGCAGAGGTGTCTGTGCCGTAGTTGATGGAGCTGAACACCACTTGGTTGCCGCCGCGTGAGTGGATGGTGTTCATGTTATGGATAAACGCCTCCATGGACTGGTGCACGCGCGATACGGTCTTGTTGACAGCATGCTGCACGATGCGGTCCTCGTCCGTCAGTCCGTCCAACGGCTGTAGCAGATAGTCGGCCAGTTCCTTCTGATAGAGGTGTGAATAGTCTTTTCCATTCAGTTCTTCCAGGTTCTTGACTTCCTCGATGAAGCTGTTGCGCACGTAGGGGGCAAGGTAGAAATCGAATGCAGGGATGGCTTGTCCGCCGTGCATCTCGTTCTGGGCTGTTTCCAGCGAGATGCATCCCAGGATACTGGCAGTCTCGATGCGTTTGGCCGGGCGCGATTCGCCGTGTCCGGCAGAGAAGCCGTATTTCAGAATATGGTCCAGCGGATGTTGCACGCATGTCAGGCTCTTGGTGGGATAATAATCCTTGTCATGGATGTGCAGATAGTTCTGGGTGACGGCATCCAGAACTTCTTCACTCAGCAGATAGTCGTCCACGAAAGGCTTGGTGGTTTCGCTGGCAAATTTCATCATCATGCCTGCCGGGGTATCAGCATTCATATTGGCATTTTCGCGTGTGATGTCGTTGGACTTGATGTTGATAATCTCCAGGAACATGTCGCGCGTCTTTGCCTTGCGGGCAATGCTTCGCTGGTTGCGGTAGGCGATGTATTTTTGGGCAACGTCCTTGCGGCTGCTCTTCATCAGCTCCACTTCCACCAAATCCTGGATGGCTTCCACCGTCATCTGCGAATCCCCCTTGAAAGAGATGCGGTCCGTAATCTGGTGTATCAGTTGCAGGTCTTCACCTTTATCTGTATGCAACATGGCTTTCCGGATGGCGGTGGCTATTTTTTCTTCGTTGAATCCGACGACGCGTCCGTCGCGCTTGAGTACTGTCTGTATCATAACCTTTTATACTTAAATGTGACTATCTATTTAGTTTAAATGCGGAAACAAAGGTATTATAGTTATTGATAGGTTTTACTTTTTGGGAAACTTTTTGTGATTTAAAAAGTGTTAATCGTTTGATAATTAGTGGTGTTTTATTTGTAAATAGAAAACTTTGAATAAAAATTACTTTTTAAAGTTGTTCGTTATAGGCTGTTGTTGTATACTTGAGCATTCTCTGAATTTTCAAGTGTCAAATGAAGATAAATCTTTGGAGCGGATTGTGGATTTTCGGATTCTTTAGTTATATTTGTAACGAATTGGTTTATTTAAGGTTCTCAATCCTTGATAATGTCTCTTGTTACCGTTCAATTGTATTGCTTTATTGCCCGTGGCATAGGGGCTGAAGTATCATTATTTTAATAATCAAAGAAAGGATGAATATGGCAAATGTATTTCCTCCGTTTAAAATAGACATCGCTGGAGCTTTTTGCGTACCTCGTGCATTGAAGGATGCCCGCGAGCAATATCAGAACGGACAAGTGAGCCGGCAGGCTTTGCAGGCGGTTGAAGATGCGTCAGTGCGCAATCTTGTGGAACGGCTGGAACAGGGAGGCATGAAGGTGGTTTCCGACGGTGGTTTCCGAAGTCGTGATTTTTTGGAAAGCTGGGAGGGTATCCGTTCCAAAGACGGCCAGTTTTTCTCCGAAGGTTCTCCTTTGGAGGTTACGGAACGGCTCGGCTTGCTCCGGCATCCGGTTCTGGAAGAATTTGCATTTCTTGATTCCATTGCGGGTGGGGAGGTGATGAAGAAACAGCATATCCCCTCGCCGGCAGAACTCTTGACCCAGATTATTCAACGCGTGGAGCGGACTCAGATAGAAACCGTTTATTCCGACATTCGGCTTTTGACGGATGATATTGCTTCCTGCTACAAACTTTTGCTTACCCAACTCTATGATGCCGGTTGTCGCTACGTCCAGTTCGACGGGGTGCATTCGGTGATAATGGAAGATACCGTTCGGCTGAATAACCGTGTTTTGCGCGAGCGTCCTGCAGGGATGTATGTTGCATTCCATGCACCTACGGATATGTTGGTGCAGCTGCATGGGGCCGATGCCTATTTCTTGAATTACGACTGTGGCGCGTGCGACCGCAACCGTCTGCTCTGGTTTATACACGAGAAAGAGGCGGTATTCGGTTTCGTGCTGTCCCATTATCCCCAGGAAGACGAACTGGATGAATTGCAGGCGAAGACCGAGAGCGTGTTGAACTATATCCCCTTGAAACGTTTCACTTTGTGCCTGCCGGATGCGAATGCGCTTCTTTCCCCTTCGGAGGCCGATGAGGAAAAGCAGTGGGAAACCGTACGGTTGGGTATGGAAATGGCGGCACGCATCTTCTCTTGAAAATGCCGCACTTCATCATCCCGAATGCCGCACTTCATTGACCGAAATGCCACATTTTATCAATTGAAATGCCACACTTCGCAAGGCGCAATCAATAGCATTTGCCTTTGCGAAGTGTGGCATTCTTCTTTAGCTTCCGGTGTGTCCGGCTTTATTATTTAACAGCTTCAGCTATCTTTTCCTGAAGTTCGTCACCGTGCAATCCGCGTGCAAGGATAGTTCCTTCACCGTCAATCAACACAGTGTGGGGGATGCTGCTTACGGCATAAAGCTGTGCGCCTTCGCAGTTCCAGTATTTCAGGTCGGACATTTGCGGCCAAGTGATGTTCAGCTTCTTGATGGCTTCTTTCCATGCGTCAGCACTCTGGTCCAGGGATACGCCTACAATCTCGAAGTTCTTGTTCTTGTATTTGGCGTAAGCTTCCACCAGGTTGGGCATCTCGCGACGGCAGGGGCCGCACCAGCTTGCCCAGAAGTCAACAAGGACAACTTTGCCCTTGCCTACGTAGTCGGATAGTTTTACCGTTTTTCCTTCCGGCGTCTGCATCTCGAAGTCTGTGAACTTCTGGCCTACGGCAGTGGCTTTCATTTTCTCAACGTTGTTCTTTATCTTGACGATGGCTTCGTCGTTGTCGTAAGCTGCGGGGATTTGGGGCATCAGCGGGTTGAGGTCTGCCACATCCATGTAGTAATAGTTCTGCTTCAGCAGGAGTACACCCACCGGGTTGGTGATGTTCTTTTTGATGCCGGCTTTGATGGCAGATATCATGCTGTTTTCCAGATTTTCCATCTCTTTGCCTTTGGTTTCACGCTGTTCGTCGGTCAGTGTGGTGTCCGACATGGATTCGTAGATGCTCATCATCTGTTTGTTCAGACCGTTGATTTGGGCTCTGATTTCCTGGTAGGCATCATTGTTGGCAGTACCGGTGGCAGAGTTGTTTTCCTGCGACAAGTTGATTATAATCTTGCCGTTTTCCAGGAAGAAGTCGATGGCTGCGCCGTCTTTTCCTTCGGCTTTGTAAGAGATGTAGCGGTTGACAGCAGTATCTTGTGTGCCCTTGAAGGTAAATGTTCCACCTTTGATGACAGCAGAATCCAATTTGACGAATTGGCGTCCTTCCACGGTTTCCAGATATACGGTGTCGCCGTCGGCTGCACCCTCTACAGTTCCGGTTACGGTGTAACCGTTGTTTCCACTGTTACAAGCCGTAAACACAGCGGCTACAGCGAGCAGATAAGTAAACTTTTTCATTGCTTGTTTTTTTAATGAATGATTATAGCTGCAAATATAGTAATAAAAAATCCCCTCCGATATGAACCGGAGAGGATTTTTATAGTTTTAATCCCATTTTTAGCGATAATGCTGTGCTTACTATTATTCGGCAGCAGTTTCTTCAGCAGCAGGGGTTTCTTCTGCAGGAGCCTCTTCAGCCGATGCTTCAGCAGCAGCTTTTGCGGCAGCTTCAGCAGCTTTCTTTTCTGCCAATGCTTTTGCTTTTTCTTCGTTTACTTTCTTTTCTGCTTCCAGACGTGCCTTTGCTTCAGCTTTCTTAGCTTCGTCTTCCTTAGCCTTCAGAGCAGCCAAACCGCTTTGTTTGTTGTTCTTCCAAGCTTCGAACTTAGCGTCAGCTTCCGCTTCGCCAAATGCGCCTTTTGCTACACCGCCCAGCAAGTGCTTCTTCATGTAAACACCTTCGCGAGAGAGGATGTTACGAACTGTGTCAGTAGGTTGTGCACCCTTCAACACCCAGTCAAGTGCGCGGTCGAACTTCAAATCTACTGTGGCAGGATTGGTGTTAG
>OILY01000246.1_pt1 | contig 12906 bp, 9 predicted proteins | sample 1584641 | NCBI WGS metagenome assembly OILY01 (sample SAMN02674606, study PRJEB24791) | human gut metagenome, SKBSTL068 | isolation source: stool | host: Homo sapiens | place: USA | reverse complement strand
GCTCAAGCTCATCCTCCGGGAGGAGCTGCCCACAGAGGGCCGCGTGCTCGTGGACGGCAAGGATGTCGCCCGGCTGCGCCGGGGAAAAGTGCCCTATCTCCGCCGCCAGATGGGCATCATCTTTCAGGACTTCCGCCTCATCCCGACCATGACGGTCTACGAGAACATCGCCTTTGCGATGCACGTCACCAACATCGGCAAGAAGGACATCAAGGAGCGGGTCAACTATATGCTGGAGCTGGTGCATCTGGAGGATAAGGCAAAGGTCTACCCCGAGTTCCTCTCCGGCGGCGAGCAGCAGCGGGTGGCCGTGGCCCGTGCTCTGGCCCACAGCCCTCGTCTGGTCATCGCGGACGAGCCTACCGGCAACATCGACCCCGAGATGAGCCTTGAGATGATGGAGCTGCTGGAGCGGGTGAGCGAGATGGGCATCACAGTGCTGGTCGTCACCCACGAGCATGAGCTGGTGCGCCGCTTCAACCGCCGCACCGTCACCCTGAAGAACGGCCGCATCATCTCCGACGTCCCGGCCAGCTTCGGCGAGGAGGTGCACGCATGAAGATCTCGACGTTTGGTTTCCTGACCCGGCGCGGCGTGCGCAACCTCGGAAAGCACTGGGCTATGACCATTGCCTGCATCGCCTCGCTCAGCGTCTGCATGACCCTGAACACCTTCGCCAGCCTCGTTGAGGTGAACGTGGACAGCATGGTCAACTATCTGGGCACTCAGAACGAGATGGTGGTCTATGTGGACCCCGAGGCCGACAACACCCTCATCGAGTCGGTCGGCGCGGCCATCGGCAGCACCGCAGGGGTGAGCCGGGTGCAGTATATGTCCAAAGAGGACGTCCTGAACCAGTACAAGGGCTATATGTCCGAGTACGCCGACCTTCTGGACGAGTTCGAGAACGACAACCCCTTTAAAGCAAATTACCGCGTCTCCCTGTCAGATCTGAGCCAGATGGAGGCCATGAGCAGGAAATTCGAGGCTATTGAGGGCGTCTACAGCGTCACAGCCCCCATCGAGATGACCAAGACCTTCGTGGACGTCCAGAAGGCCGTCACCAAGGCCGGGCGGATCGTCGTGCTGGTGCTGATGGCCGTGAGCATCATCACGGTGGGCACCACCATCCGGCTGAGCGTCTTTGCCCGCCGCCGCGAAATCGAGATCATGAAGTACGTTGGTGCCACCAACGCCCTCGTCACCCTGCCCTTCGTCATCGAGGGTCTGGTGATGGGCCTCATCTCCGGCATCATCACAGCGGCGGCCAGCATCGGCGGCTACGCCTATATCGTGGAGATCTCGCCCACACTGGGCAGTCTGTGGCAGATGCTCATGGGCATGGCTCTGGTGCCGCTGGAAAACGTCTGGCCCACCATCCTGACCTACAGCCTCGTGGCGGGCGCTCTGGTGGGCGGTCTGGGCAGTATGTTCTCCATCCGCAAGCACCTCAATGTGTAAGGAGGGCCTACTGTGTATCACGATAAGCATTCCGCAGGCTTCGTCCTGCGCCACTCGCCCCGCCATGCAAAGCCCTCCGGCCACTCGGTCATGATGCGTGCTGCCTGCGCTTTTGTGGCGGCGGCCTGCCTTGTGTTGAGCATGACGGTCTATCCGGCCAGCGCGGCCACCAGCATGAGTTCGCTGCAGAACAAGCTGGATAAGCTCTCCCAGTCTATCCAGCAGCATAAGACAGAGCTGAACAACGCCAAGAAGAAGGAAGCTGCCGCAAGGGCCCTCGAGTCTGAGCTGAAGGAAAAGGTCTCGGTGATCCAGAGCCAGATCAGCGTGCTTCAGGGCCAGATCGCCGAGGTGCAGAACAGCATCGGCGTCAAGGAACAGCAGATCAGCGCCAAGCAGGCCGAGATCGCCCAGAAGGAGCAGGACATCGCCGACCAGTGGGAAGGCTTCAAGAGCCATATGGCCGCGATGCAGGAGCTGCGGGACGGCGGCAGCGTGGCCATGCTCAGCTCGGTGAACGACCTGTACGAGCTGCTGACCTTCAACGAGGTCATGCAGGACATCTCGGTGAAGGATACCGAGATCCTTGATACCATGAAAGCCGCCCGTGAGAGCCTTGTGAATGACCGCACCCAGCTTGTGGCGGAGCGCACCCAGCTGCAGAACAAAAAGGCCGAGCTGAGTGCCCAGAATAAGCAGATGCAGAGCAAGCAGAACGAGCTGAACTCCAGCGTCAAGGAGGCCCGCCTGAGCGCCGCCGAGGCTCAGCAGGCCCAGAAGAACGCGCAGGCGGCCATCGAGTCGGATGAGATGAACTACGAGGCCGTCAAAAAGGAGATCCAGAAACTCATCGCAGCCGCAGCGGCCAGCAAGCCGCAGCTGAGCTTCAGCGGCTTCATCTGCCCCCTCAAGAGCTATACCCGCATCTCCAGTGAATACGGCTGGCGCAAGAACCCCGTCTCGGGTGTCAACAAGCTCCACGCGGGCACCGACTTCGCCGCCCCCGCCGGCACCCCCATCTACGCAGCCGCCAGCGGCTATGTACAGGTGGCCGGATGGTCCAGCGGCGGCTACGGCAACTACGTCATCATCTACCACGGCAAAATGTCGGATGGCAACGCCTACTCCACCCTCTACGGCCATATGCGCTCGGTGGCAACGTCGGCGGGCAAGTACGTCAAGCAGGGCGAACTCATCGGCTATGTCGGCTCTACCGGCAACTCGACGGGCAACCATCTCCACCTTGAGGTGTGGAAGGGCGGCTCCAAGGCCAATGCAGTCAATCCCCGTGGTTATATTCCTATGAAATAATACTGTGTCGAGGGGTCAAAGGAGGCCATAAGGCGAAATGAACGAGCAAAAACGCAAGCGTATCCTTCGGGCGGGCTGTCTGCTGCTGGCGGGAGTATTCCTGCTGTCGGTGCTGGGCAGCGTCGTCCTGATGCTTTTGGTCTGAACCGGGGAGGAAAACTGAATGAACCGTAAAATTTCCGTAGGGATGACTGTGACCATCGTCATTCTGGCAATGACGGTCACATTTTCCATCACGATGCTGCTGGCGATGCGGCTGTTTGACCGCACCGTCACCAGCGTGAAGGAAAAGGAGAGCATGTACAACAAGGTGGCCGAAGTAGACCGCTATGTGCGTGCCAACGACTACTACGACATCGACGAGACGATGCTGTACGACCGTCTGACCGCAGGCTATCTGCTGGGCACCGGCGACAAGTACGCCCGCTACTACACCGCCTCGGCCTACACCGACCTGCTCAACGCCCAGAGCGGCAAGCTGATCGGCATCGGCGTGGAGCTGGCCATCGACCAGTCCGGCTACGCCAAGGTCACCAAGGTGTACGACGAGTCCCCCGCAAAGGAGGCCGGCCTGCAAAAAGGCGATTACATCATCACCATCGATGGCACGGACGTCAAGAGTCTGGGCGGCGCAGAGGCCGTCCAGAACAAGCTCCGGGGCGAGAGCGGCATCACCGTCAATGTGGTCTGGCTGGACAGCGAGAACGCCCAGCACGCCGCTGACCTGACCCACTACGGTTTCACGGCCAACAGCGTCGATTCCGCCATGGTGCAGGACAATGTGGGCTATATCAAGATCTGGCAGTTCGACAACTCCACCCCCAGTGAGCTGGACTTTGCCCTGCGCAGCCTGACCGCCAGCGGTGCGCAGAGCTTCGTGTTCGACCTGCGCGACAACAGCGGCGGCATCCTCGACGATGCCATCAGCTGTATCGACCTCGTCGCGCCGGAAGGCGTGCTGGCCTACGCCGAGGATAAGACCGGAAACCGCACCCTGCTGGGCAGCAGCACCGACGACACCGTCATCAGCCAGCCCTCCGTCTGCCTCGTGAACGAGAACACCGCCAGCGCGGCAGAGCTGTTTGCGTCCAGCCTGCGCTCCCTGTGCGGCGCACGCCTCGTGGGCAGCAGCACCATGGGTAAGGGCACCATCCAAAGCAGCCCTCAGCGCCTCTCGGACGGCAGTGCTGTGGTGGTCACAGTGGCTAAGCTCATCTGCGGCGACGGCTCCTGCTTCGACGGCACCGGCCTGACCGTGGACGTGGAGCGTCCGCTGACCCCGGACGAGCAGGTAAGCTATTACGACTACACTCTCGACACCGACCCCCAGATCCAGCGTGCCGTCAGCTGCGCACAGCAGCTCACCGGCACCACCACCGTAGGCGGCGTGAACGATGCCGACCTCGCAGCAGACTCCGCCGCCGCCTCTTCCGAGGCAGCAGGGGAGGGCGAGGCTTCCTCGGAGGCGGCTGCTTCCAGTGTGGAAAGCGCGTCTTGATATAAGAGAAAGGAAAAAACACTATGCCGGAGCTGACCGACCTCTCCGTGATCCGTACCCTGTGCGAAAAATACGATTTTGCGCTTTCCAAGGGTTTTGGACAGAACTTCATCATCAATCCCGGCCTGCCTCCGAAGATCGTGGATGCCAGCGGCGTCGATAAGAACTGGGGCGTGCTGGAGATCGGCCCCGGCATCGGTGTGCTGACCAAAGAGCTGGCCAGCCGCGCCGCCAAGGTGGTGTCCATCGAGGTGGACGAGCGTCTGCCGCCTCTGCTGGCCGAAACGATGGCCGGTGTGGATAATTTTAAGCTGGTATTACAAGATGTTTTGAAAGTGGATCTCCGTGCCCTCATTGAGGAGGAGTTCCCCGGGATGCCGGTGGCCGTCTGCGCCAATCTGCCCTACTACATCACCAGCCCCATCGTCATGAAGCTGCTGGGCGATCGCCTGCCCATCCAGAACCTGACGGTCATGGTGCAGAAGGAGGCTGCTGACCGTCTGGCCGCTGCGCCCGGCACCCGCGCCTCCAGCGCCATCAGCTGTGCTGTGAGCTACTACGCCACCTCCAAGCTGATGTTTACTGCCGCGCCGGGCAGTTTCTACCCGGCCCCAAAAGTCACCAGCGCCGTCGTGCGGATGGACATCCGCTCCGCCCCTGCCGTGCAGGTAGAGGATGAGGACGGTTACTTCGCCCTCATCCGTGCGGCCTTTGGCCAGCGCCGCAAGACCGCAGCCAACGCCATCGCCAGCGGTCTCGGCCTGCCAAAGGAGAAGGTCATCGCCGCCATCGAGGCGGCGGGCTTTGATGCCCGCATCCGCCCTGAGGCCCTGACCCTCGAGAACTTCGCCGCCATCCAGCGGGCAATGGCCGCACAGTAACACTCACGAAACCACTCAGGCGCCCCGCCGTTCTGTCAGGAGCGGCGGGGCGCTTTCGCATTCTGAGGCAGAAGCCGCAGAAGATATTGACAACCGGGGAAGTTTCTGGTATTCTACTAAAGTACCCTGCGCGATGCGAGAGGGTACGCTTTGCTGGTGTGGCGCAATGGCAGCGCAACTGATTTGTAATCAGTGGGTTGCAGGTTCAACTCCTGTCACCAGCTCCAAAAAAGCCCTGCGATATACCGCCGAAAGGCGGCGTGTATCGCGGGGCTTTTGCTTTTTGCGGCGTGGCGGTATCCGACCATTCGGAAAAATCATGCTGCCGGAGGGCTTGCGGGCCTTGCACTTCCCGCACCATGCCGGTATAATAAATTCATCGAAAATTCATCAAAAGAGGACGTTCAAACGAGAGGGGAATATCTGTGCCCGAGTTTTCCACTATGCTGAGCCTGCAGGCGCAGATGATGCTGTTGTTGGCCATTGGCATCTTTCTGACGAAGAAGCACATCATCACCGAGCAGGGCCGCGCCTGCCTGACCGACCTGCTGCTCTTTCTCATCCTGCCGGCAAACACCATCCAGTCGTTCCGCATCGAGTTCAATGCGGAGATCTTCCGCAGCACGCGGGACATCCTCATCCTGTCCATCGTGCTGCAGGTGTTTTATGGCGGGATCTGCGCGGTCTGCTATGACCGCTACGCCTTCGCGCGGAAGGCTGTGATGCAGTACGGCACGGTCTGCTCCAACGCGGGCTTTCTGGGAAGTCCGCTGACCGAGGGTCTGTTCGGCGGAGTGGGGCTGCTGCTGACATCCGTTTACCTCATCCCGCAGCGCATCGTGATGTGGTCGATGGGCGTGTCCTACTTCATGCAGGACGATGCAGCCGCCAGCCTCGGGGGAAGGACGCGCCACCGCGCCGTCCTCCGCAAGACCCTGACTCATCCCTGTATTCTGGCGGTGTTCGTGGGCATGGCCCTCATGCTGACCCAGTGCCAGCTGCCTGCCTTTCTCGGCAAAGCTCTCCAGTGCACCAGCAACTGCAACATGACCATGTCGATGCTCCTCATCGGGGCCATCATCGGCAGCTGCGACCTCCACCCGCTGCTGGACCGGGATGCCATCCTCTACTGTGTCATCCGGCTGTTCCTGATGCCGCTGGTGGTGCTGGTGGGCTGCCGCGCAGCCCATGTGGGAGAGCTGGCCACCGGGGTCGCTGTCGTGCTGGCGGGGATGCCGATGGGCGGCACTACCGCCATCCTTGCCGAGAAGTACGGTGCCGATTCTGCGTTCGCCAGCAAGTGTACGGCCCTCTCTACGGTGCTGTCGCTCATCACGACGCCGCTGTGGTGTCTGGTGGTGTAGCCGCTCCGCTGCAGGCCACATACCCTGCCGTTTCGATGCATCGGCGGCCCTCGTCGGTGCTCAGCCAGTCGTAGACCTTCCGCTGGGGGCTGTCGGGGGCGGCATTCCCATGGATGACCGCATAAAACTCGTTGCACAGGGGGTAGCTCTCGCTGGCGATGGTGTCATTGCCGGGGGTCACACCATCCACGGCCAGCAGGCGGAGTCCGGGCTTCGAATACATCTGGTCGATGTAGTAATAGACGGAGAAACCGATGGCGTTGGCAGAGTTGTTGTACTCGGCGATGCGGTCCACCAGCCCGCCCATGTCGGCGGGAGCCAGCTCGGTGGGGGCGGTCATCAACTGGCCATCGCCCTTGTCGATGAGCAGCTTTTTGAAAAGGGTCTGACTGCCCGAGTCCACCCCCCGCTGGAAGGCCACGATGGGGGCATCTGCGCCGCCGACCTCCTTCCAGTTGGTGATGCGGCCCGCATAGATGTCCCGCAGCTGCTGCTGGGTCAGGCTTTGGACGGGGTTGGACTCGTTGACGATGAAGACCAGCGCGTCCCGGCCGATGGCTTTCTGCTCCAGCTTTGCGTCGGCCTCGGCCAGCTCTTCCTTGACGTACTCGGGGGCCTCATAGACGATGAGCAGCTGTGCGCCGTAGTCGTCGCTGTCGCTGCGGGACCAGAGGCCGAAGTTCTCCCACGCATAGGCTGTGGTGCTGACGGTGATGCCGGTCTGAGCTTCGAGCAGGTCCATGCCGGTGACGTCAGCCTTGAGCTGGGCCATCAGAGGGATGCAGGCCGTGGAGCCGTCGAGGCGGGGAAACTCCTCCACGGTCAGGAAAGGTTCAGGGGTGGTGTCCGGGTCGGGGACAGACGCCGCCGGAGAGTTGACGGGGGAGTCTGCTGCGCCGGGGGTGCAGGCGGTGAGCACCGCCGCCCCGAGGCCGAGGCCCAGCACCTGCAGGAAGCTGCGGCGGGAAATCTTCTCTTTCATATCCAAAAACCTCCGTTGTCAATACAGATAGCCTCCGCCGGAGTCGTCGCCGGGGGAGGAAAAGATGCTTTCGCGGTAGAGCCACTGGCCGGTGGAGTCCATCAGGCCGTAGTCGAAGCCCTGCCGCGCGATAAAGCAGTCGTCGGGCAGGCCATCGGTGCTGTAGCAGCTGCCGAGGCGGCGGAGGAGCACATTGCCCTCCATGTCCAGCACGTCGGAGAGGTTCGACGAGTCGCTGTTGTCCCGGTGGGCTGTGAGCAGAGGGCCATTGGCGGTGTTGGTGAGGTAGGAGACGTAGGTGTACTGCTCCGTCTCATCAGCAGACGACCAGAGCAGCCCTTCACCGCCGTAGGTCTGGATGGCGAGGGTATTGTAGTCCTCGTCATCATATTGCAGCAGGGCATAGCCGCCGGGCAGGGCCGTCACACTGACATGACGGGCCTCTTCAATGGGTGTCACTTCCACATCGGTCAGGAGTGTGCCGGTGGTGCCGTCGTAGACCTTCAGGACGTTGTCCGCCGTCAGGACGGCGACATTGCCGGAGTGATAGTCCCTGTCGCACCGCTGGACAGCGGTCTTTTCGCCGCTGGCGAGGTCGATGAGGGTGTAGGGGTTATCCGGGTCATCGCTGCCGAGGAGGGTGACACAGCCGGGCGTGTGGTCCATCACGCACCAGTCGAAGCGGCCCAGCTCCACGGCCTCGTCGCTGTTCAGGTCGTAGAGGATGGAGTGGCTGTCCTGACGGCTCTGGAGGCAGGCGATGCCGACGCCGCAGGCAGAGGCGGAGCTGTCGCCCTCGCCAGTGAGCAGCTGGCCGGTGAGGATGTTGTAAAGCCCTTCCCGGGCGATGCCCCAGTCTGCGCCGCGAAACCAGCTCAAGGTCAGCCAGTCGGCGAAGCTGCCGCGATACGACGCAAGGCTCTGGGCCGTGCAGCCGTCCTCCCGCAGCAGCACATTGCCCTCCCGGTCGGTGACGAGGACGTATTGATGCAGGGGCTGGTCGGGGTCGTCGTAGGCGTAGGTGAGGCCCTCGGGCAGGTCGTAGCAGTTGAAGATAAGGCGCTGGCCGCTCTCATCCACCACGAGACAGTCAAGGGCCGTCTCCGGCACGGGCAGCTCGGCCCCGGTGGCGAGGTCGTACACCCGGATGCCGCCGGTGGCACCGCTCTCAAAGGCCCAGACGTCGGCGTCGTCCCGCAGGATGAGCAGCCCGCCCGAGAGGGTGGCGTTCACGGCATGGGGAAAGGCCATGACGGCGCTGCCGTCGGCGTCGTAGAGGGTGGAGGTGCGCTCCTCGGTGCCGGGGGTGGAGTGGGAGACAAGATAGTAGTCCGCCTCGCCGGTGAGGGTGTTCCGCACCAGCTGGACGCTGTCGGAGCGGCTGCCCTGATAGAGCACTTTCCCGCCCCGGAGGATGGTGCCGCCGCCGTTGCCGGCGTAGGAATAAATGAAATGGAGCACATCGTCGGTGAGCCACGATTCGCTGTAATACTGCGGTGCCTGCGATGCCGCCGTCCCCTCGGGCCGGGGCGACGCCGCGGGCAGCAGCGAACAGCTCGTCAGCAGCCCGCCTGCCAGCACAAGGCAGGCGGCGCGGCAGCGGAGTCGAAGCAGAGCGGTCTTCATAGAAACACCTCGCAGTTTCCCAGAATTTGACTTTCCTGTTTATAGTATATACGAAAGACCCGGCCATTTCATTGCAGAAAGTTGGCCGGGTCTGGTTACAAAATTATGACGATACAGAGCACTTGACAAGTCGGGGCAAAATGTCTATACTGAAAGTAGGAAAGGTGTTGCCTGCAACTGGGTCAGCTCCTTACTGATACGTCAAAAGAAATGACCGCATGAGTTGGTAGCTGTGGCGGTCATTTCTTCTTTTTACGGTGAGGAATACGGTCAGTGCGAGGGTCATCTTTCCGAAAGACGGCCTTTGCAATCTCCCAAGTGATTTGAAAGGTTGCAAGGATGACCGCCACTAAAAGCGTCGCCAGAGCAAAAACGAATTCTTCTTCACTCATAAGTATCGCTCCCCCTTTCTGCGAGGCCGCAGTCCGGGGTGGGCGAGAAAAGAATCTGCCTTTCCCGGAAGGGCCGCGCGGATGCATGGCCGGACATATCGGAAAAGGAGCTTGACCACCAAGTGTTGCAGACAACACCATGGGAAAAGAATAGCATATTTATCGACAAAAAGCAACAGGCCGCACAGGGGAGATCTTCTGTGCGGCCTGTTTTTTATTCTTCGTCCCCTTTTTCTCCCAGCTCTTTCAGGAAGGGCAGGAGGAAGGGCACCGAGATGCAGAAGGTGAGGGCGTCGGCGATGGGCTGGCACAGCTCGATGCCGGGCAGGCCCCAGATGCGGGGCAGGGTAAGGATGAGGGGGATGAAGCAGATGCCCTGACGGCAGCAGGCGAGGAAGGTGGCCCGGCCCGATTTGCCGATGGACTGGAACAACATGTTGGTGACGATGATGACAGGCTGTAAGAACATGGCGATGCACTGATACCGCAGAGCGGGCAGGGCCACGGCGGTGACAGCGGGGTCATCGCGGAAGAGGCGGATGAGAGGCTCGGCATTGAACCAGCAGAGGATGTTCAGCACCGTGACGAAGCAGAAGGCCGTCGAGATGGTGAAGATGGCCGCCTGCCGCACCCGGGCGAAGCGGCGTGCGCCGTAGTTGAACGCCGCCACAGGCTGCAGGCCCTGCCCAACGCCGATGGCCACCGACAGCAGAAACTGGAAGATGCGGGACACGATGCTCATGCCGGCCACGGCGGCGTCGCCGTAGCTGCGGGCTGCGACGTTCAGCAGCATACTGCCGATGCTGTTCAGGCCCTGACGGCCAAAGCTGGGTGCACCGTTGAAGAAGATGAGGCCGAAGTCCCGGGCGCTGCGGGTGACTTTCGTGATGCGGAACTGGCTCACCGTCCTGCCCCGCAGGAACATAGACAGCAGGATGCAGAAGCCGATGCTCTGGCTCAGAGCAGTGGCGACACCCGCGCCGCCGGTGCCCATGCCGAAGCCGAAGATAAAGATGGGGTCCAGCAGGATGTTGAGCACGCCGCCGGCGACAAGGCCGATCATGGCAAAGCTGGCCTTGCCCTCGTAGCGCAGGATGTTGTTCATCACAAGGCTGGACATCATGAGGGGCGCAGCGATGAGGATGGGCCGCGCATAGGCGCAGGCGTGGGGCAGGATGGTGTCGGTGCTGCCCAGCAGCATCATGAAGCCGGGCAGGGTGGAAAGGCCGACCCCCGCCAGCACGATGCCGAAGACCAGTGCCGTGAAGAAGCTGGTGGAGGCGAACTTGGTGGCGGCGTGGGTGTCCTGATTGCCGAGGCTGCGGCTGATGATTCCGCCTGCGCCATGGCCCAGCATGAAGCCGAGAGCCTGAATGATGGCCATGAGGCTGGACACGACGCCCACCGCGCCCGACGCGCTGGTGGACAGCTGGCCCACAAAGAAGGTGTCGGCCAGATTGTAGATGCTGGTGATGAGCATACTCAGGATGGTGGGGGCGGCGAGGCCGAGGATGAGCTTCGGCACAGGGGTCTTGGTCATCTTCTCGAACTGGAGCGCACTGCGCGCGGCCTCATCGGCTTGGGACGGGGAATGCATGGGCTGGATACCTCGCTTTCATAATTAAAATAAGTATAACGCAGATCCTGCAAAATGTCGAGGTCTGGGAGTTTGGGGCTGACGGCTCCAAAAAGTTAGGGCATTGAGCGCAAAAGCAGAAAAAAATGGATTGTCTTTTAGCACATTTGACAAAGAAAGGTCGAATTGCTTGTGGGAAATCACGTCAAGTGGTATAATTTGGTACATGAGAGAAAAACGCTGCGAGAAAAAACAGCGCTGAGAAGAGCTTTGAGGGAACAGTCCCTCAGAACACGGAGGGAAAATTTATGAAATCTGTGGCACAGACCGTTATCGAAGCAGACCGCTTCTACACCATTGCCGCCAAGACCGGCAGCGTCATTCAGGCTGTGGAGAACGCCAAGGATGGCGGCAGCATCCGTCTGGGCAAGTACGGGCACGCGCCCGAGCAGGAGTGGGCCTTCGTCCGGGAGGGCGATGGCGTCTACCGCATCCGCAACCGCGCCTCCGGCAAGCTCATCGACCTGATGATGACCGGCACCGCCAACGGCACATGGCTGCACCTGTGGGAGGACGTGGGCGGCACGTCCCAGATGTGGAAGGTGGAGCCGACCCCGGCGGGCACCGTCCGTCTGCGCTCCATGTGGGCTGCAGGCAAGTGCATCGACACTGTGGGCATGGGCACCGCCGATGGCGCTGTCCTCCAGATCTGGCAGGAGACGGCTGGTGAGGACCAGCTGTGGACCATCTCGGAGGTAAAGGACCGTGCAAAGCACGCTCCCAAGGCCGAGGACAAGCCCGCTGAGGCCAAGGCTGAGGCCGCTGTCCCCGCCGCCGCAAAGACCGAGGAAAAGGCTGCGCCCGCGGCGAAGAAGCCCGCCGCCAAGAAGGCAGCCCCCAAGGCTGAGCCGAAGACCGAGAAAAAGCCTGCGGCCAAGAAGTCCGCTGCCAAGGCCGCTGAAAAGGCTGTCGAGAAGGTTGCCGTGGTCAAGGCAGAGACTGCCCCCGCCAAGGCTGAGGAGAAGCCTGCCGAGGCCGCTCCGGCTGCAAAGCCTGCTGCCCCTGCCGCCAAGGCTCCCGCCGCAAAGCCTGCCCGCAAGACCGCCGCACGGAAGAAGTGCACCAAGGCCAGCAAGTAAGTAAGAGTTACATATTAGAAACAAAAGCCTCCGATTTTCGCAGAAAATCGGAGGCTTTTGTTATCTGTTTCAGTGCCCCATCTTCTCCTTCTTGGCCTTCAGCGCGGCGGCGATGAAGCCCTTGAACAGGGGGTGTGCGCGGTTGGGGCGGCTCTTGAACTCGGGGTGGAACTGTGCGCCGAGGTGGAAATCGCGGCCCGGCAGCTCAACGGTCTCCACGAGGCGGCCGTCGGGGCTGGTGCCCGAGATGACAAGACCGGCATCCTGCATCTCCTGACGGTATTCGTTGTTGAACTCGTAGCGGTGGCGGTGGCGCTCCCAGATCTCGCTCTGGCCGTAGCACTCGGCCATCTTGGTGCCGGGCATCACCTTGCAGGGGTATTTACCCAGACGCATGGTGCCGCCCTTGGGAATGTTGCCCTGCTGGTCGGCCATCAGGGCGATCACATTATGCTTGCCATCCGGGGTGAATTCGCTGGAATTTGCATCCTTGTAGCCCAAAACGTCCCGGGCAAACTCCATCACCATGATCTGCATGCCAAGGCAGATGCCGAAGTAGGGAACATGGTTCTCGCGGGCATACTGTGCAGCCTGGATCATGCCCTCAATGCCGCGGTCGCCGAAACCGCCCGGCACGATGATGCCGTCCACATCTGCAAAGGCCTCCCGGCAGGCG
>OILY01000243.1_pt1 | contig 13029 bp, 10 predicted proteins | sample 1584641 | NCBI WGS metagenome assembly OILY01 (sample SAMN02674606, study PRJEB24791) | human gut metagenome, SKBSTL068 | isolation source: stool | host: Homo sapiens | place: USA | reverse complement strand
CTACACGACGCTCTTCCGATCTACCCGCGCCCACCAAGAACTCCAGCGTTGTGATGACGCTGGAGTTTCTGCTTGCAGAGGATGGTGTGGCTGCTCCCGGGGGCGGGCAGGATGCCCTCTCACTGGTTTAGCTGGGTTTTATCACGTCATTGTCCTGAAGTTAAGAGGGAAATTTCAATTTTCACTGTTTTTGAAGAACCATGTTTTTGATTTCAGAAAATCGCACAAAAAATGAAAAATATTAAACAAAATACTGTGTTGATATACTAAAGATGAGACTGAATATTGACAGATCCATCTGATATATATATATATATCGCCATTTTTTGTGCGATTTTTGTTGAAAATGCAGAGAAAGGATTTTTGGGATGAAACAATTGAAAAGACTTACCAGCGTTTTGCTGGTTCTGGGATTAGTTTTAGGGCTGATGCCCCTGTCTGCATTTGCGGCAGAGCCAGCGAAAAAACCTTTTACGAAATTTACGGAAGAGGTAGACGGTAATACTTATACCTATATGCCGCTTAATGATAGCACCGTGAAATTGACGGGGTTTTCTACCACAGCTGAGGTAGCGTATGCAGAGATTCCTTCGACCGCGCAGGGATATTCTGTGACTTCGATTGGAATGGGTGTATTTGCATTCAACAATAAATTGAAAACAGTGACACTTCCGGATTCAGTAACCTCTGTCGGAATAGCTTCGTTCAATGAATGTGAGAATCTGAAAGAAGTGTACCTTGGAAATTCTGTCGATTCAATTGGTACGAGTGCATTTGCACATTGCAAGAATATGGAAAAATTGACAATTCCGAAGAGTGTTCGAATGATTGGATACGGGGCATTTACCCATGCTTTAACTGAAAACACAGGATTGAAAGAACTGCATTATACGGGAACAGAGGAACAATGGAATGAACTGATGAAAAAGGATATATCGCATGCGGACGATGAATTTGGGGGCACGATTGGAACCACGAATCCCCTGTTGACTAAAACTGAACCGAAGAACTTTTATTGCGCCCATACTGTGAGCTTTTATTACGGCAATCAGGCAGAGGAAACCAGCAAAGTGGTGCCGAAAGTGGTGCAGTATGAAAAAACGGTCAACAAGCCCACTGATCCAATAGCGAAAGGTTACCAGTTTGATGGTTGGTATACGCAAGAAAATGGCGGCGTACCGTTTGATTTCAACCAGGAAATTACGGAAGATGTGAAGGTTTACGCACATTGGAGCAAGGTGGAGACTAACCATACTGTGTACTTTAACTGCGGCGGTAAGGCAGAGGGAAGCACCAAGGTGGTGCAGTATGGAGAAAAGGTCACCCCGCCCGCTAATCCGAAAGCGGACGGTTACCGGTTTGAAGGTTGGTATACACAAGAAAATGGCGGCGTACCGTTTGATTTCGAGCAGGAAATTACGAAAGATGTAACGGTTTACGCACATTGGAGCGTGAAGCCTACTCCTACCCCTGATCCTAAACCTAATCCTAACCCTAATCCTGACCCTAATCCTGACCCTGAGCCTAACCCTAACCCTAACCCTAATCCTAATCCTACTCCTACCCCTACCCCTACTCCTACCCCTGACCCTGATACTGATACGGCCAAAAAGTATACTCTGACGGAAAAAGACGGTACTCTTGTGCGTGTGACGGTTGTGGAAAATGAAACGACTGTGGATATCACGGAGAATGTGGAGCTGGAACAACAGGGGACGACCCAGATCGGAAAGATCCCTGCGGGCGCAATGGTTACGGTTACGGCAAATGCGGCACCGGAAGGAATGGTCTTTGCGCAGTGGAACATCAGTGATCCGGCACTGATGGGAGCCCCTGATATAGCACACACCAGCCAGACCATGAAATTTTCCATGCCGGCGGCAGATGTGACCATAGAGGCAATGTACGAAAGCGCAGAAAATGCCAGAGAAACCGAACTGCTGGGCAGTGCCGCAATGATCGGCGCAGTGGGAATTTCGGCTGTTGTACTGGCCTATCAGGCGCATCAGCTCGGAACAGAACTCTATTTGAAATATCTGCTGCCCAGTGGGGCGGCAATTCCCCAAAACAGGATCCAGCTGGCGGAACTGCTCTGGAGGAATGCAGGAGAGCCTGTACCGGATGTAAATGCAATGTATGAAGACATCGGCCTGAATGAGGAAGCGGCACAGCAGGCCGCACAGTGGGCCGTGGAAAACGAGCTGATGGAGCTGCCTGATGAAGAGCATACGGAGCAGTTCAAGCCGGATGAGCAAATCTCCTATGGAGAAGCCATTCGCGCATGGAAAAAAGCACAGCAGTTGAAAACGGCAGAATAAAATAGCACAAAGCGGAATCGTTCTCTCAGGCAAGGATGGAACGATTCCGCTTTTTCTTTCTATTACCCCGGCAGAAACAGCAGCGTGCCCCGGGCCGCCAGTACGGGCTGGAACAGGCAGCCCGCCAGCCCGGCGGTGAGCGCCACGACGAGAAACAGCAGTGCCAGGACCAGAACGAGCCGGGCCAGCCCGAAGCGGTGGTGCCCGGCGGGAACTTTTTTGCGCTGCATGGTCAAACCTCCCTTTGTATCAGAGCTCTGCGCCATCCTATGCCGGGCTGTGCCGATTGTGTGCGGGCGCAAAATGTGGTACACTGTTACCGACAAATCACGGAGGAACTGTTATGCTGACCATTACACTGCTGGGCACGGCGGCCACCATGCCCCTGCCGGACCGTGCCCTGACCGCCGCGCTGGCCGAATGCGGGGGCCATGCCCTGCTGTTTGACTGCGGCGAGGGCACGCAGGCGGCGGCCCGCTGCGCCGGGGTCAACCTGATGAAGCTGGATGCCATCTGCCTGACCCACTATCACGGCGACCATATCTTCGGCCTGCCGGGCCTGCTGCAGACGCTGGGCTGTCAGGGCCGGGAGCGCCCGCTGACCCTTTACGGCCCGGAGGGGCTGGGGGAAATCTGGCCCGCTCTGCGCCCCCGGGCCGGGCCGCTGCCGTATCCGGTCAGGGCTGTGCAGCTGGACACAGATCCCATCGACCTGACCACCCTTTCCTCCGGCTGGCCTGCGGGGGCGCAGCTTACGCCTTTCCGCACCCGGCACCGGGTGCCCAGCCGGGGCTACCGGCTCGACCTGCCCCGGGCGGGCCGCTTTGACCCTGCAAAGGCCCGGGCACTGAACGTTCCGGTGCCTGCATGGAAGCTGCTCCAGCGGGGCCAGAGCATCCCGCTGGAAAGCGGGGCTGTGGTCGCTCCTGCGGATGTGCTGGGCCCGGCACGCCGGGGTCTGCGGTTCGTGTTCTCGGGTGATACCGCCCCCTGCCCGGCACTGGAACAGGCCGCGCAGAACGCCGACCTTTTCCTCTGCGATGCCACCTACCCCGACAACGAGCAGGAGGCGCAGGCAAAGCAGTGGGGGCACAGCACTTTTGCGCAGGGTGCGGCCATTGCAAAAAAGGCTGACGTGCGCCGGTTCTGGCTGATGCATTATTCGCCCATGATCCTTGAACCGGAAGCCGCCCTGCCCAATGCGCAGGCGGTATTCCCGGCGGCGGAGTGCGGCTTTGACGGCAAACAAATCATCCTGCAATATGACGAGGAAACAACATGACAACGATCAAACTTGACCCGGGCGCAGCTCTGCTGCTGGATGCGCTCCATGGGGCGGGCCATGCGGCCTACGCTGTGGGCGGCTGTGTCCGGGACAGCCTGCTGGGGCTGGACCCCCACGATTGGGACCTCTGCACCAGCGCCCGCCCGGAGCAGGTGATGGCGCTGTTCGGGGAGGAAAAGTGCATCCCCACCGGCCTGCAGCACGGCACCGTGACGGTGAAGCAGGGCGGCAGGCTCTATGAGACAACGACCTTCCGCACCGAGGGGGCCTATTCCGATGGCCGCCACCCGGATGCCGTCTGCTTTGTGCCGGATGTGCGGGAGGATCTTGCCCGGCGGGATTTCACCATCAACGCCATGGCATACAGCGCCGAGGAAGGGCTCATCGACCCCTTTGGCGGGCGGGACGACCTTGCCGCCCATCTCGTGCGGGCGGTGGGGGAGCCGGAACGCCGCTTTGAGGAGGACGCGCTGCGCATCCTGCGGCTCTACCGGTTCGCGGCCCGGTTCGGCTTCGCCATCGACCCAGCCACCGGTGCTGCTGCCCGGGCACTGGGGCCGCATCTGGACTGCGTTTCGGCGGAGCGCATTCAGGAAGAACTGCTCAAGCTGCTGGCGGCACCCCGGCCCGGAAGCTATCTGGAATCCGCCGTTCTGGCCGTTGTCCTGCCGGAGCTGGAACCGGAAAAACAGCCGGAACGGTTTGCGGAACTCTGCCGTACCATCGACCGGATCGAACCAACAGCGGAGAACATGCCCGCCCGGCTGGCGGCCCTTCTCTGCCCGCTGGGTGAAGCCGGTGCCCGCAAAGCTCTGCGCAAACTGAAATGCTCCAACGCGCTGACGGATGAGGTGACAGCGTTGGAAAGGGAAGCTGGAGGGGGTGCCGGGAGCTTTCTCCTCGGACACGAATCGGGCCATTCCATCGCCCGCCCTATTGCCTGCGGCAACAGGGTCCCACCCCGGCGGACGGTCCTTGGAGAAACTCCCGGCACCCCCAACACCACGCTGACCGTACAGGCCAAACGCCTTTTGGGCCGCTATGAATTGCCGACCATAAAACGCCTGACCGCCCTTTGCAGTGCCCGGCATCCGGAACAGGCCGAGGCCTTTGCTGCCCTGCGGGCCGAGGCAGAGCAGCTGACAGCAGAAAATGCCTGCTGCCGGGTGAGCCAGCTGGCCGTGAATGGCCGTGACCTGATGGCGGCGGGGGTCAGACCCGGCCCCGGTCTGCGGCAGGTGCTGAATGCCCTGCTGGAGGCTGTCATCACCGGGCAGACACCCAATGAAAAAGACGCGCTGCTGGCAGCGGCGGCTCAATTTTCTGCGTCTTGACAAGAGAAAGAAGCTGCGGTAGTATTATACTACTGTTTTAGTGTGTTATTGAATGAGGGACGATATGACAGAAGCACAGAACACGAAGCGCCCCGGGGCACTCATCGCCATGAGCGGCGGTGTGGACAGCTCGGTGGCGGCATGGCTGATGCAGCAGGCAGGGTACGACTGCACCGGCATCACCATGCGGCTCACCCGCAACGAGACGCTGGGGCAGTCCGGTTTCCACACCTGCTGCTCCGAAAAGGATATCGAGGATGCCGCCGAGGTGGCCTTTGCGATGGATATCCCCTATGAGGTGCTGGATTTCACCGCCGACTTCCGGGAGAAGATCATCGAAAAATTCATCCGGGTATACGAGATGGGTGGCACGCCCAACCCCTGCATCGACTGCAACCGGTATATGAAGTTCGACCACCTGCTCCGCTGGGCTGAGAGCCATGGCATGGAGTATGTGGTCACGGGCCATTACGCCCGGGTGGAGCAGGACGAGGCCACCGGCCGCTGGCTGCTGAAAAAGGGGCTGGACGAGGGCAAGGATCAGAGCTATGTGCTCTATAACCTGACCCAGGAGCAGCTGGCCCATGTGCGCCTGCCGCTGGGGGGGCTGCATAAGGCCGAAGTGCGTGAGATCGCGGAAAAGCAGCATTTCATCAACGCCCGCAAGCACGACAGCCAGGATATCTGCTTTGTGCCGGACGGCGATTACGCCCGCTTCATGGAGGACTTCACCGGCAAGCATTACCCGGCAGGCGATTTTCTGGACGAGAATGGCAAAAAGGTGGGCACCCACAATGGCGCGGTGCGGTATACCATCGGCCAGCGCAAGGGCCTTGGCCTTGCCATGGGTGCGCCGGTGTATGTCTGCGCCAAGGATATGCAGGCCAACACCGTCACGGTGGGCCCGGAGGAGAACCTGTTTGACCGCATCGTCTATGCCGACGAGGTGAACTGGATCGCCATCCCGGAGCTGACCGCGCCCTTGCGGGTCACGGCCCGCACCCGCTATCACCAGACCGAGCAGGCGGCCACCGTCTACCCGGCAGGAGAGGGGCAGTTCCGGCTGGAATTTGACCAGCCCCAGCGTGCCCCCACGCCCGGTCAGGCCGTGGTGCTGTATCAGGGGGATGTTGTGCTGGGAGGCGGCACCATCGTTGCGGTGGAATAAACCGCTCAGGCGCTTCGCAGGAAAGTGATAAAGTAAAACAAAAGCAACTGCGTCGAACGGATAAAACAATAGGCGTAGTGTAAGATGGAGGAGCAAGTATCTATGCAGGATCAATATTCCCGCACCCAGCTGCTGCTGGGCAAGGAAGCAATGGAAAAGCTGCACAATTCCCGTGTGGCGGTGTTTGGCATTGGCGGCGTGGGCGGCTACACAGTGGAAGCGCTGGCACGCAGCGGTGTGGGTGCGCTGGACCTCATTGATGATGACAAGGTCTGCCTGACCAACCTGAACCGCCAGATCGTGGCCACCCGCAAGACCGTGGGCCAGTACAAGGTGGATGTGGCCGAACAGCGTATCCACGAGATCGACCCCAACATCAAGGTCACCACCTACAAGATCTTCTTCACCCCGGAAACGCAGGATCAGTTCGACTTTACCCAGTACGACTATGTGGTGGATGCCATCGACACCGTCACCGGCAAGATCGCGCTGGTGGTCAAGGCCAAGGAGGCAGGTACCCCCATCATCTGTGCCATGGGCGCAGGCAACAAGATGGACCCCACCCGCTTTGAGGTGACGGATATCTACAAGACCTCCGTCTGCCCGTTGGCCAAGGTGATGCGCACCGAGTGCCGCAAGCGGCGGATCAAGCACCTGAAGGTCGTCTACTCCAAGGAGCCTGCCATGACCCCCATCGAGGATGATTCCATCAGCTGCAAGAACCACTGCATCTGCCCCCCGGGCACCCAGCGCAAGTGCACCGTCCGGCGCTCTGTCCCCGGCTCCAACGCCTTTGTGCCCTCGGTGGCCGGGCTCATCATCGGCGGCGAGGTCGTAAAGGATCTGGTCGGATTTGTGCCGATGAAAGGTTAAAAACGAGAACGCCCCTCTCCGGTCTCACAGACGCCGGAGAGGGGCGTTTTGGGTCAGGGAAAACCGCTCCCACGGCATGGGCACAGGTGGAGCGTGCATCAGGCCGCAGGGCTGCCGCCTGCCCGGGCGTAACCATTGGCGGTCACCCCAGCAAACACAATGTTGAAATACGTTCATTTGACAAAATACTTTTGCTAATTTATACTGGGATGCATATTCACATGCAAAAATCAAGGATAGAAGATAGGAAGTATCGTCATGCTGACTCTGGATAAGATCTACCACGCCGCCTTTGTGCTCAAGGACGTTGCCCGCAAGACCGACCTGATTGAAGCGCCCAAGCTCTCCAAGGACTGCCGCCTCTACCTCAAGACCGAGAACCTGCAGGTGACCGGCAGCTTCAAGGTGCGGGGAGCCTATTATAAGATCAGCCAGCTCTCCAGGGAGGAGAGCGAAAAGGGCGTAATCGCCTGCTCTGCCGGAAACCACGCACAGGGCGTGGCTCTGGCCGCCACCCGCCGGGGCATCAGGAGCATCGTCTGTATGCCGGACGGTGCCCCCATTATGAAGGTGGAAAATACCAAGAGTCTGGGCGCGGAGGTCTGTCTGGTGCCCGGCACCTATGATGATGCCCACGACAAGGCCGTGGAGCTGCAGGCCGAGACCGGCATGACCTTCATCCACCCCTACGATGACGAACAGGTCATCGCAGGTCAGGGCACCATTGGTCTGGAGATCCTTGACCAGCTGCCCGATCTGGATGCCGTCATCGTGCCCGTGGGCGGCGGCGGCCTGATCTCCGGCGTGGCCTTTGCCATCAAGAGCCTGCGCCCCGAGGTCAAGGTCTACGGTGTGCAGGCCGAGGGTGCCCCCAGCATGTACCGCAGCCTGCATGAACACAAGTATCAGACCCTGAAAAATGTGGCCACCTTTGCGGACGGCATTCAGGTCAAGACCCCCGGCGAACTGACCTATCAGCTCTGCGAGGAATATGTGGACGACATCGTGACCGTCAGCGAGGACGAGACCGCCGCCGCCATCCTCTCCCTGATGGAGAACCAGAAGCTGGTGGCCGAGGGTGCCGGTGCGGTGCCTGTGGCAGCGGCGCTGTTCCACAAGCTGCCCATCGAGGGCAAAAAGGTGGTCTGCCTGATCTCCGGCGGCAACATCGATGTGAACATCCTCAACCGCGTCATCACCCGTGGTCTGGTGATGAGCGGCCGCAAGGCCAACCTGACCATTGCGCTGGAGGATAAGCCCGGTCAGCTGGAGCGGGTGGCTGCCATCGTTTCCCGCTGCGGCAGCAATGTGGTCTCTGTCCTGCATGACGGTTCCGACCCCAATATGCCCATCTCCAGCTGCTTCCTCAAGCTGGTGCTGGAGACCCGCGACCATGCCCAGATCGAGCAGATCCGGCAGGAGCTCACCAAAGAGGGCTTCCAGCTGGTGGCCGAGCGCGTGTGATTTTCTGACTACCTCATCCGCCGCCTGCGGCGGCAGGTTTCTTTTAAAACAGCAAAAAGCGCTGTGCAGTCATTTCACTGCACAGCGCTTTTTCTTATCCATAAAAACGAAAAAGCAAACATTATTTCTGCACGCCGCTCTCGCACTGTTCGATGAACTGTTTGGCCACGCGGGGGCTGCGGCCGCCGGCGCGGATGGCGAAGGCCTCGGCCTTGACCAGCAGCTCTTCCATGGGCATCTGGATGTGGTGCTGTTTTGCCAGCTCTTCCAGAATGGCGGCAAAGCGGGCTTTCTCGGGCCGCTGGAAGGTGACAGTCAGGCCGAACCGGGCGGAAAGGCTCATCAGCTCCTGCCGGGTGTCGGCTTCGTGGATGTCGTCGCCGGTGCGGTCGGTCAGGGTCTCCTTGATGAGGTGGCGGCGGTTGGAGGTGGCGTACACCGCAATGTTCCGGGCCCGGCCGCCCACGCTGCCCTCAAGGATGGCTTTCAGGGCGGCAAAGTTGTCGTCGTTGGAGGAGAAGCTCAGGTCATCGATGAAGAGGATGAACTTGAGGGGGTTGGCTGCCAGCTGATCCATCAGGTCGGGGATCTGGTAGAGCTGGTTCTTCTTGACCTCCACCAGCCGCAGGCCGTCGGCGGCGTACTCATTGGCAATGGCCTTGACCGTGCTGGATTTGCCGGTGCCTGCATCGCCGTAGAGCAGAACATTGTTGGCGGGGGAACCGGCCAGCAGGGCGCGGGTGTTGGCAATGACCTTTTCCCGCTCCTTCTCGTAGCCCGGCAGCTCACTGAGCTTCTGGGGGTCGGGGTACTTCACGGGCACCAGTTGGCCGTTCTCCACCGTGAACACATGGTGCTTGGCAAACATGCCGTAGCCCTTCTTCCCGGCTTCCCGCATCCGCTGGTTGTAGGCGGCGGCCAGGTCGAGCGACCTTGCCTCCCAGCGAGGCAGGAACGCCAGCTCCCGGTTCTGCCGGTCGGCAGCTTCCAGCAGCGCGTCCAGCGTCAGGCCGCAGAGCTTCTGCAAAAAGTTCAGCTCACTGTTCAGGGCGGCCTCCATCACAGGGGAGAGCTGGCCCACGGCGGCCTGCCGCACACAGAAGGTCTCTGTCTCCAGCACGGCGTTGGAAAGATAATCGCCCAGATTGGTGGTGTGGGCGAACAGGGCGGCTTCAAAGGCGGCCACAGCATCGCACAGGGGGGCGATGGTATCGTCAGCCGCTTCCAGCCGGTCGGTCAGCGCCGCCAGCTTTGCCACAACGGGGTCGCCCAGCAGGGCACGGAAGACAACAAGCCCGTGGAGCCGGGCATTCCATTCACGAAGTTGCATAGGAAAATCCTCTCTTTTTAACGGCCTTGCCCTCTCAGGCGCGCCGCGCCAGCTCCCCCAAAGGGGGAGCCATTGGCAGGCCGGTCAGAAGGCTGTTTATTTTTATAACAGTGTAGAATTGATTATACTCTTGGAAAAGGCGCTTAGCAAGGGTGTGTTCAATTATCTTCATCTTTCGGCTGATTCACTTTACAAATCGTCGATTGACAAAGGCCCGATTTATAGTATAATTGACCCAACGTTCAAATCGGAATGCAAGATGCGAAAAGTAACGTGTCTGAGGGAAATTTTGTTGAGAGTGTAAGAGGAAAAGGAACAGGAGCAACTTACCATGCAGTTAAATGGTTCGCAAATTTTTGTTGAAGTTCTCTGCGAACAGGGCGTGGACACCATCTTCGGCTACCCCGGCGGTGCTGTGCTGAACCTGTACGACGAGCTGTATAAGAATTCTGACCGCATCCACCATGTGCTGACCGCCCACGAGCAGGGCGCTTCTCATGCGGCCGATGGCTATGCCCGCGCAACGGGCCGCACCGGCGTGGTGCTGGCCACCAGCGGCCCGGGTGCCACCAACCTGGTCACCGGCATTGCCACTGCCTACATGGACTCCGTGCCCATGGTCGCCTTTACCGGCAATGTGCCGACCCCCGGTCTGGGCAAGGACAGCTTTCAGGAGGCCTACATCGAGGGCATCACGATGCCCATCACCAAGCACAACTTCACGGTGCGCAAGGTAGAAGAGCTGGCCGACACCATGCGTGCGGCGTTCCGCATTGCGCAGAGCGGCCGCAAGGGCCCGGTGCTGGTGGATATCCCCAAGGATGTCACCGCTGCTGTCTGTGAGTTCACTCCCAAGCAGCCGGAGCAGATCCGCACCGTGACCACCTACGACGAACAGCAGGTCAAGTGGGCCGCCGATATCATCAACGCGGCCCAGCGCCCGCTGGTCTATTTTGGCGGCGGCGTGCGGAGCGCGGCTTCCTGCCAGCCCCTGCGTGACCTGATCCACAAGGCGGAGATCCCCGCCACCTATACCCTGATGGCCGCAGGCGTTGTGCCCTACGGTGACCCGATGAACATCGGCATGGTCGGAATGCACGGCTGCTACACCTCCAACCGGGCGGTTGCGGATTGCGACGTGCTGATCGCACTGGGCACCCGCTTTTCTGACCGCGTGGCCCTGAACCCCAAGACCTTTGCCAGGAATGCCACCATCATCCAGATCGATATCGACCCCAGTGAGCTGGGCAAGAATGTGGATGTGGATCTTGCCATTGCCGGTGATGTCTGCTATGTCCTGAGCGGGATGCTCCCCCTCATTGAGGAGAAGAAGCACCCCGACTGGATGAAGATGATCCACGAGTGGCAGGCGCAGGATTACCACCCTGTGTCCGACCCCACCCGCCTGATGCCCCATCAGGTCATCGGCGAGGTGTGCAGCCAGTGCGGCCCCGAGGCCGTGTATGTCACCGACGTGGGCCAGCACCAGATGTGGGCGGCCCAGTACATCCGCCACACCAAGAGCCGCGGCTTTATCACCAGCGGCGGCCTGGGCACCATGGGCTTTGGCTATGGCGCGGCCATCGGCGCGCAGATGGCGCTGGGCCGGGAGCAGCGGGTGGTCATGTTCACGGGCGACGGTTCCTTCCACATGAACCTCAACGAGGCCTGCACCGCTGTCAGCTATGAGCTGCCCATCATCACGGTCATCTTCAACAACTCTGTGCTGGGCATGGTGCGCCAGTGGCAGACCACTTTCTACGAAAAGCGCTACTCCCAGACCGACCCTCACCGCCGCACCGACTTTGTCAAGCTGGCGGACGGCTTTGGCCTGAAGGGCTACCGCTGCACCAACCTCCCCGAGTTCCAGGCCGCATTTGCCGATGCCCTCAAGCAGAAGGGCCCCACCTGGATCGAGTGCATCATCGACAAGGACGAAAAGGTCCTGCCCATGATCCCCGGCGGCGGCGACATCAATGATATCATCATGGAATAAGGAGGACTGACCCATGGAATCCAAACGCAGAGTCATCAGTCTGCTGGTGGACAACCAGAGCGGTGTTCTGGCCCGGGTGTCCAACCTGTTCTGCCGCCGCGGCTTCAACATCGACAGCCTGACGGTGTCCGCCACCAACGACCCGGCGGTCAGCCGCATCACCGTGACCATCACCAGCGATGAAAAGGCGCTGAGCCAGCTCATCCTCCAGACCGAGCGGCTGGAAGTGACCCGGCAGGTGTTCGTGCTGGACCACGAAAACTCGCTGGAACGGGAGCTGCTGCTGCTCAAGGTGGCTGCCGATGTCCACAACCGCAGTGAGCTGCGGGAGATCGCCAGCATCTACAAGGCAAAGATCATTGATCTTTCGCCCGACAGCATGGTGCTGGAGCTGACCGGCCGCCCCGAAAAGGTGGACGCGTTCCTCAAGATCCTGGCGGATTACAAGATCCTTGAGCAGTGCCGCACCGGTGTGACCGCCCTGGAGCGCGGCGGGATGCACCAGCACATGCAGAAGCCCCCGCAGGAGGTGCGGGCAGCCCAGCTGCCCCTGCCCGGGACCCATTGCCCGCAGTAAGGGGAGAAACCCCACCGTCAATGCTTCGCATTGCCACCGCCCCTAGTAGGGGCGGCTCTGGCGTTGCATAAAGCCCTGCAAGTTCCCCTTTCTGCCAAGGGCTCCCCTATTAGGGGAGCTGGCGAGCAGATGCGAGCCTGAGGGGTTTAACTCAGTTTTCCATAAAAATCAAAATATAAAAATAAAACAGGAAAGAGTAAAAGGAGACTACTACCATGGCGATCAAGAAATACTACGATTCCGACTGCAACCTCGGCGTGCTGGACGGCAAGACCGTTGCTGTCATCGGCTTCGGCAGCCAGGGCCACGCCCATTCCGAGAACCTGGCCGAGAGCGGCGTGAACGTTGTTGTCGGTCTGCGCAAGGGCTCTGCCCACTGGGCAAAGGCCTCCGAGTTCGCCGCCACTCACGACAACTTCAAAGTCATGGAGGTCGAAGAGGCTGCCAAGGCTGGCGATGTTGTGATGATGCTGGTGCCCGATGAGCTGTGCGCCGACATCTACAACACGCAGGTCGCACCTTACATGACCGAGGGCAAGGCTCTGGCCTTTGCACACGGCTTCAACATCCACTTCAAGACCATCACCGCTCCCAAGAACGTGGACGTTATCATGATCGCTCCCAAGGGCCCCGGCCACATCGTCCGCCGCCTGTACACCGAGGGTGAGGGCTGCCCCTCTCTGA
>OILY01000174.1_pt1 | contig 18922 bp, 20 predicted proteins | sample 1584641 | NCBI WGS metagenome assembly OILY01 (sample SAMN02674606, study PRJEB24791) | human gut metagenome, SKBSTL068 | isolation source: stool | host: Homo sapiens | place: USA | reverse complement strand
TGGGCTTGTCGATGATATTGCACCTATCAGCCACTCTAAAATAAAAAAGTTCTGCCAAAAACAGCAGAACCAAGACCATCCAATAATACATCATCCGTTTTTGATTATCCAGTAAAACCAAAGCTGAATACATGTAAATCCCAAAGATACAATACCCAGCCCTATCAATATGACATCTAAATATACATTCATTCTATCTTGAAGTTTTCCAATACACGGGTCGGCTTCCATCCCAATTCACGCATCGCCTTTTCGTTACTGAAAGTAAGCGATTCTGTGATTTTCTTCAGTTTCAAAGAATTGATAGGCGCTTTCTTTCCTAAGCAATCTCCTACCAAAGCCATACATTTAGCTGCCCAATAAGGTATTGAGAAAGGCATTTTTTTATTCAGCTGTTTGCAAATAACCGCTTCCAACTCTCTGAAAGAAGGATGGTAACTATCACATACATTATAGACACCTCCTTTTTCTGCCAACAAAGGAACCAGACTTGCTATATCCTGTACCATCAACACACTCTTCCGCGCACGACTTCCGGCAATACCTAAATATCTTCCATTGCGTATGCCTTGAATCATCGCTCCTAAATTTCCCGGAGGATTACACCCAGCAATTAAGGAAGGACGAATAATACCCAAAATAACGTTGTGTTTGTAGCACCATTTATGCAAAAACTCTTCGGCCAGACGTTTGCTCATGGCATACGGAGTTTTCCCACCCAAAGGATACTCTTCTGTTATCTCTTCTCCATACTCGCAACCATATACGGCTACTGTAGAAATAAAGATAAAAGCTCGGGGAACCCCTCTTCTTTCCAATGCTGCACAAAGATTCTTTGTACCTTGCAGATTTACATCAAAAAAAGCTTGTTTCTCTGCTTTCGTCTTGGGTGTCACATGTGCTTTTCCAGCTGCATGAAGAACGATATCATACCGTTCACGCAGCTCCGGTATCTCCTGTGCCATGTTCACGGTATAGTCATCCTGTGGCAACAGACCTACAGTAGTAACCTCATATATAGCTTCCAAAAGAGGATGCACGTTGTTACCCAAGAACCCGGAGGCCCCTGTAAATAAAAGTTTCATGAAAATTAAATAGAAAAAATTAACTCAAAAGAAAAGTAATATCAAAATGCTGTTCCGGAGTCATAACAAAATTCCTTCCCCATCTCAACTAATAACAACAAATCAATGTCGCTATCCGAACGTACATCACCACGTGCCTCGCTCCCATAAAGAATAACCTTCAAATCAAGAAAGTTACGATGTAATGCTTCTTTATATTAATGATACGACATGTGGACGACTCATAGAAACTTTGTTAAGTATGGTGACAAAGTTTCCGTAAGTACTCAATTTAGGGCATACCCCTTAATGAAAGCACTTTTCAGTGCCCTAAAACGAGTTTTGTTAATTAATTAGTTTTGAATTTAACATTGGCTGGTAGCCAAAGTGATTTTGCCAGGAACCATGTTAACATAATCCCTGCACCCGTTAAAAATATTTTTGAAAAAAGTTCCAATGAAGTTCCAGATAGAACAGCCATGAAGCTTTACAGTTCCTATTACACTATGATAAGTTACAGCCATCCCAGCACCGGAATCACTGCCATAATGAAGGGAATTGTTGCGTTGAGTGGTCAGCTTCCGAAGTAAGCCCGGCTTCATCATAAACATGTTCTTTCAAAAAGAATCTCTTTAAAAGGTTTGAAAAACGCCCGGCTACCGGTTCACCGCCTTGATTACCGGCTTTAATGAACTTGTTGTTTGCACGAGACATGCAAACCTGATGTATAGCTGATTTCAGCTCATTGCCGATAAATACATAAGCATTGTATCCGTCAGACATAATACTCTTTAATTCCGAATCACCCAAGAAGTCTGTTAGTACCTCACGACTGCGAGAGTCATTCTCATAGAAGAAAGGCTACTCCCATCGTTTTATACCCGTCGGGACGATTGCCCAGGTCACGTTCCTTTTGGGGAAGAACCGGCCTATTCCGAAATTTATTTTTGTCCAGAGAATCTGTACGGAGTGTATCGTCCGTACCGTCATATTTAAACCTTTGATTTACAAACACAAAGGCAGCAAAACAATCTCGAAACCTCAAGTAAACAAACCTATTCGTCTGATTTTTTAATATTTTAACCATAGGAATCTCAAGTATCAGAATTACATCTTTCCAGTCGATCCGATAAACCGTATCTGCCCCATTCCGCTCTACTTTCATAAACTGATAGCCAGCAACAAACTTCTTTTCGAACAGGCTGTATGAACGGTTGTCAAATGAAAACATACGGACTATTCTCCGATTTCGAGACAACGCATATCGGCAAAGTCACGGACATAATAGAAATAATTCAGACCAGTTACATTCAATATAATCTCTTCAGTTTCTCTACCATGCGAACTAAATCCTGATAACTTAAATTCTTTTGGGATAAACGCAGCCTATTGCTGATACGAATCTCAAGCCAAATACGAGCAGAGGTATCATTACTGCTTTTTGATGCAGGGGTAGGTTGGTCACTAGTCCTGTTTTTTTCCTCATAGGTAATCACAGAGACATCATCAACCCAGACTGCAACCACTTTTTTGCGAGTATCCTTAAACCATTTCTGGAAAATGTTATAAGGTACTTTGTTCCTAACACAAAACGATTGGAGAGATTCTCCATGAGGCAAGCCTCGCTCTGGTACTGAAAATAAAACCTTTCAAGATATTCACTGCTATACATAATTCTATAAATTTAGTTGGCAGCAAAATTATTACTTTCAATTAATAGCCATTTTTTGACTGCTTACTCATCTATTTGTTTAATCCACAATTCCATTATAAATCCTCAAATATCCATCTATCATATTATCAACAGTCAGCTTCTTTTGATAGCTTTTTAAAGCGTTTTTTGAGAAACGGGTATAAACATCTTTATTCTCTAAAATATAGCAGATTTTCTCACAGAAAGCTTTCGCTGAATTCTCTACTGTATAACCATTTTCATCATCTAATACAATCTCGCTAATACCTCCTACTTTTGAAGCAACCACCGGTTTTCCAAAAGCCATGGCTTCAATAATAGTCATCGGTAATCCTTCATAATTACTGGGAAGAATAAACAAATCAGCGTATTCATTATACGCGCCCGCATTGGGAAGACTTCCCATGAAAAACACATTTTCAGAATACTGTCCACGAAATTCATGCTGATTACCAATCCAAACAAAGGCATATTGAGGTAATAATTCAGAAACTTTCAGAAATAAGTCTATATTTTTTGGGGGAGATAATCTGGCAATACATAATATTATCTTTGAATAGCTTCGCATTTTATTAAAGGGACTTTCCGGTAAACGCAATGGTTGACTAATACCATTATATACAAAACAAACATTGTTATTTATCCCCTCATTACACAAATTATCTTCATCATATTTACTTACACCAATAATAGTTCTACACCTGAATTGCAGCATCTTTTCGAGGAATAAATATTTTCGATGGGCTATACGTATAGAATCAAAGCCATGAACTGTATATACTATTTTTGCAGAAGGAAATGCTATTCGGCCTAATAATCCGGCTTTTGATGAATGCAAATGAATTATATCTGGGTGATACTTTTTATAAAGTTTCCGCATAGCTCGAATTGTCTTGATTTCATTGAGTAGAGACAAAGCTCTTCGTAACGATGGAATGCGTTCACATATCACAGACGGATGAAGCAACAACCACATTTTTCCGTCACCAGCTCCCGCCGCCACTATCACCTCATGTTCTTTAACCAACCTATTTGCCAGATTGACAACGACCGACTGTGCTCCTCCAAGATCACAGAGAGTTATTACTTGAAGTATTCGCATAAAAATAACGTTCAAAAATGACGTATAATATAATTTACAAAATCATTAAAAAGTCTGAAACAATTTATTATAGAGGTATAGGAAAAAATAAAGGCGGTATCTTAAAGCATAAGTCATGCCTATTGCAATCAGATTTTTTCTATATACAGCATGCCGTATGGCATTATCATAGTAAGGGTTTTTCAGTTCTTTATTAATCTCGCGGCACACCTCTCTATATTTTTTATTTTCAAAGAATTGAGATGCAGCTACCGTAGCCACTTCATGCGTAACAAATCGATATAACTGCTCTTTAAAGTCATATTTAGACATATCAATTTGTTTTTCTAAATGCCTACCTATAACTTCCGGAGTATTCCAAGGGAAAGCTTTTCTGCATTTTGTCATAGACGACGGATTCATTCTATAATAATAACCGCAATAATCCATCACTACTGCGTTTCGAGCAAAGTTCATAAATGCTATCGTACAGGCTTTGTCCTCTCCAATCTTCAGAAACAAACCTTGCTGTTGTTGTTGTTGTTGTATGTATATATCAGATTTAAATGCCTTACCCCACAATTGTCCCGGCAGACAAGCATCATCATTCCTTCTCATAAGTAGAGGATAGATTTCCTTCACCAATTGTTCTTCATTATAATAGCCTGTTCTTAACGAAATCCTTCGATACTTGTGATTGGTTTCCAAAGCAAAAACATGTCCCATCATAACAATATCCGGATTTTTATATTGCTTTATGCTATCAGATATCAATTCAAGATAACGGGAATCTATCCAATCGTCCGAATCCAGACAAATACAGTAATCTCCTCGCACTTCATCAGCTCCTGCTATTCTTGCACTCACCAATCCACCATTCGCTTTATTTACCAACCGGAAACGGCTATCCCTTACCAAATACTCCTGACAAATGGTCAAGCAGTCATCGGTTGACCCATCATTCACCATAATGGCTTCAAAATCCGAAAAAGATTGGTTCAGAACACTGTCAAGGCATTGTCTAAGATACCTACCTGTATTATAGATTGGAATTATAATACTAAATAAAATCATACTAAACTATTCATTACAATATTACCATCTTGAACTAACATGTAATCCGACCTTGATATAAAGCCTTAGCAATGCTATCATCTTTGTATCCAGCAGAAAAAGCAATAATCTGTCTTTCATTCCGATTTTAGTTTTATCACCCCCCGATATGTTTGGAAAAAGAGAGATAGAGTATTTGAAAGCTTCTTCATTGTAGAATGATGATTTCATAGAATGTACTTTTACATAAACCTTTGCCAGGGATAATACGGGTGCATAATACTCAAGATTTATCTTCAAAAAGAAATCCTCCAACAGCAAAGCGGCTCTTTCCAGACTTTTAATAGATTTTACACTCACAGATGCGGTATAAGACGTAGCTATATTTTTAAGATAATAATAGCACGTTTTCTTCAGATATGCCACCTTATTGGAGTTATAAACCAGTCGTGGACTGGTAGCATAGTCTTCACTATAACAGATGCTTTCATCCAATTCAATGCCGTTATACACTTTTCTATTACAAAAGCGGAAGCAGAGTTCAAACCTCGTCTTTCTTATAATCATTTGATACAGATACTGCTCTTTTGTTTCAGGCATGGATAAAGTAATGTGTTTTGTGAAGTTGTCATATAATTCGTCTATGTCAAACACCACCATATCGGCATTTTCATCCAAAGCCTTGTTTACAAGACATTCTACTGCATCTGTCGAGATATAGTCATCGCTATCAATATGCCATATATACTCACCTTGGGCATGCGACAAGCCTGTTTTTCTGGCAGCAGTCAGCCCCTTGTTCACTTCATGATTTATTAATATCACTTGCTCCCTCCGATGTGGATAATCAGTCATTTTATCTTGGATATGCTTCATGCTATTGTCTATAGTACAATCATTTACAAAAATGTATTGCATATTTTCGTAAGATTGCGAAAATAATGAATCCAAACATTTATCAATGTAGCGTTCAACATTGTACACCGGAACGACAATAGAAACTAAAGGTTCTCTATTTCTTAACATAATCATTTAATATAAATATAAAGTTCACCGTTGGGATTAACATTATTCATCACCCAGTTATCGTCATAGTCCATGGAAAGAGCCACGGGATATGGACTGAATAAATAGTACCACCTTGTTATGGTATGTTTTCTCCATTCAAGCATGAATCCGAATAGAGTAAGGAATACATAGGTTTTAAAAAGAACTTTCAGTTTAGACATTCCCGCATATTTCATTAAGAAAAAGATGCCGTAATAATAGAAATATGCCATCACTCTACCATTTACGGCAAAAAATGCGGAAGTAAATGCCGTCAGCAGAAATAAATTATACACCAAAGATGTCTGTTTTGTTATAGGAACATTCTTGCAGAAAATAGCAAAAAACAATATATTGCAAGTGTAATGTCCTATCGTAGGAAGCCAAAAAAATATATTATGCCCCTCAAGATATTCGGTAGAAGCGTATTCTCCCTCTGTATAACTAACAAGATAATCATTTAATTCTCCTAAAGGAAGAACGGAAACCAATAATCCAAACGATTGCGAAACAAAAAAAAGAATTCCAAAAACCAAATAGAAAATGGGCTTATGCCTTACATACAATCCAACCTCTGCCAGCAGAATGAGTGGTATCACCATCATGACACCAAAATGAAAGAAAAAGGCAATTAATAACAGCCCTATGTCAATAAAACGTTTTTCGTTCAGCACATAGTGTCTGAAAATGTAATAACTTACTAAAGATGCTGCAAAAGAGCTTCTCAATCCTACTGCAACAGCAGCGTAGGGAATTATAAAAATCACGAACCATAAAAACACACAGCGGTCTCTATCGTTCGGCTTCATGCTTTTGCAATAGCTATTATAGGCATTTAAGAAGAGCATTGTAGTGCTCGCAACAAGCAAGAACCTCAAAAATCCAAAAGAGATACCATATTTTATAAAAATAAATTCCAACAATGGTAATAGGAAATCCACTTTTATGTTCACTCCCAAAAAGAACAAGAAATCGTTCCACTCAAACAGCTTTATGTCTTGAAAGTTTACCCAATGCCTATACAAATCTGCTACGGGAGGATAAAGCAACATGGCGCATAAACCCATAAACAATGAAAAAAGAAGATACATATTCTTCTTTTGCCGATAGCAGCCATTTATCACCATGGGCATGGCCAGTACAGGGCAGCAAAAAAAAGCCACCCACACAAACCAATCAGTTCGGATTAAGCTCCTCAATTTCAAATTGTCCATATACATTCAATAATTCCGGATGACATTTAAACCCAAGAAGATGTTTTTTACATTCCTTCGGGAATGAAAAGATAGAAGTACTATTAATTGTATATGCATCGGTAAAGTACAAACCTATCAAAGAAAACAACTCCGCCGGCATTTTTTTTGAATATACCATTACATCGGGAAACATTCCTCTGTAATCCATAGTATCTCTGGGATGTGTCTTGATTACTACATCTTCTGCATTGTATTGATTAATTATACCTTGATATATCTCTCTCATCACTTCGTCACCCACACCTTGATTGAAAGGTTGTGCCAGTATAATCACCTTCTTTTCGCGAAGTTTTTCTATTTCCTCCTTATTAAAGCTGAACATATCAAGAATATAATCTTTATAATCACACGTTTCCCATAACTTCCTGATATCGACAAGTATAGCTTTTTCTTTGAGACAAGCAGGAATAGATCCCATAGCACCGGTAAGAACAACTTGTGAAGCATATTTAGAATTACCATACTCACCATAACACATGCTGGAGCCAAACAGCAATCTGTATAACCACTTGTGCTTCATCGTTGACGGTCTTACTAAAGCGCTTTCTATATAGTTTGCCAGACCATCTTCAATAACCACCATAGAGCGTTTGCGCAACAGAGCCGGAGTGTACCACAGGTGATCTTGACCAAAAATCGGGAGCGTACACAGAAAAGGCCATTTCATATAGGCTGTACATTTTAACCAAAAGCGGCATAATACTCTCAACACAAACGGCTGTGAGGTCATTTTCACATAAGAGAGAAATTCCTTATACTTGAGTTTACTCTGAAATTCAGACGAGAATGCATCTGATATAAAAAAGAAAGTCTTGTCAAATTGTTCCTTTCCATATACCAGCATATAAATGAGCATGGTATACGTTGAATCAACAAAACATACAGCTTTCAAATCTTTATATTTCTTCATCTTTATTCTTATTTAGATTTATTATTCTATTCATATTGTGACGTAATCACCTCACGTATTTATTAATTAATCCTTTAGCTCTAAAAACCACCATCGCCACCATAAGGGCTTTAAGGAAAACATAGAGCAGACAGGTATAGTAAAGGCTGTATCTGGTAAACAGCATTGACAGTCCTAAATGGAGAACAGAGCAACTGAATGTTATGAACATCAAATCCTTGGTTCTATCATAGTAGAAAAGATAGTTGGTATAAAGAAAATATATACACTGAAAATATCCGGAAATGCCTAATAAATAAAAATAAGGCAAGGAAGATGAATACTTGGGCAACAAAATAGGGATAATGACTGAACAACCTACAAAAACGATGACAGCCCCAATTGTATAAATAACAAAGATATCCCTTGTTTGGCGTTTCAGCCGCAACCACCTGTCATTCGCTTCCGAAGACAATATTTGATAGATTGACACAGAATTTGTCTGATTAAATGCCGCCCCAATCATATCTATGATATTCGAAAGATTGAGTGCAAAACTGAAGATTCCAACTTCGGCAAGGGTATAATAGTAATTGATGATATATCTGTCACCGCCTTGCTTAATCCAACTCGTAGCCAAGTGTGGAATTAAAGGAATGCCCCACATCAAGATAGGCTTTACCTGAAGCCACGAAAGTCCCTTGAAAATAAATAGGCGATAGCGAAAACACACATAAAAAGCTACAAGTCCATAGAGTACTCCGCAAGCAAGCTGTGCATAGATACGTCCCACCCATCCCTGCTTCAAAGCAACAACAAACAGCATAGTTACAGCGAAATTTACAACGGCAAAGCTGCAACTCACCAAACCAAAAGAAGTCAGTTTCTCACGGATGCGATAATAGTCGAGTACAATTTGAAAATAGCAGTTCATCACAGAAATGACTAATGCAAACCAAAGATAATGTATCGGCAATTCTAACACTTCCGCAACAAAAGTATTACCCAACAGAAGCAAAAAAGCGAAAAACGTAGCTACCGCAAAAGTGATTAGGAAGATGAGAGTATAGTCTTGCTTAAATTTCTTTTCATCCTTTTTAAAGAAAGAAATAGTTATGTAACCATGCGTTGAGAGAGAAACAACAAACCCCAAAAAAGAAATGATGGTGTTGAATAAGCTCAAAGTACCATAATCTGAAGGAGCAATATAATTGGCCAGAATAATCAGTAACAAAAAGCTTGCACCCTGATTAAAAAAAGAGAAAAAAGAGAACAAAGCTCCTTTAAGCAGAAGCTTGTTGCCTAATAAACAATTTAAAAACATTATTTTTATTCAGCAGCAGTGCTACGCAATCCTCTCCACCTTTTCCACACTATCACCGGCAATATGCTCAGTGATACGGTAAGTATTATCGTCAGTGTAGCGCAGATGTATTTATTGCCCACAAAATCCAGCAACATTCCATGTGGAAAGAATGCGAAAACAAACATCTGAAGGAGAAAAATCTCGAAGGAATATTTCCCCATCAGACCTATAAACTCTTTTAGTTTAGTACTCAAACGATTATAACAGAATTTCAGAAAGAAAAGGAACAAAGAGGCTACATAGAAGTAGCATATCCAATGATATATCTTCCAGTCTGTCTGAAAAAATAAAGGTTCGAAATTAATTGAGGTATAAGCGAACATCAAAATAAACGCTATACTGACCACAGAAAGCAGCAATCTAATATTATCCAAGAGAATACCTTTCTCCACCCACATATATCCCAAATAAATCAAAAAGAAATACCGGAAAAATAAAAGCCTGTAAAGCATCTCAGGTATGTGGATATATATGCATACCAACTCCCAAAGGCAGCTTAACGCAATCATCAGCAAGCATATTTTACCCCCCCCTACAACTTTATTTAACAATTTGATTATCAATGCAATAATAGGCAACAACAACGCAAACTGTATGTATATCCACACATAGTAGGAACCAGGACCTATACCGCCACCAATAATAACAGTCTTCATCACCTGCAAAGGATCTCTTTGCAATACCACTACCAGCAAAAATACCTCAAAAAGCAGTAAGAGAAGAAAAGGCTTGAAAATCCTATTAAACAGCTTAACCAAATTAGGCATTTTCACAGCCTCGTCCACTCCATGCTTATAGGCATGAAAGACCTGTATCAATAGGAACAAAGGCACTGCTTGGTCTCCCCAAAGAGGAAACAAGATATATTCTGTGTGTGGCAGACAGTGTGCCAACACTACCAAGAAGATACAGACTCCTTTGAGATAATCTATGAAAGGGTCATATCCCTCCTTTTGTAATGTAATGGGTAGCATTCGTTTTATATTTGTAAGCACTCAATTTAAGGTATCCCCCTTAATTAAGGCACTTTTCAGTGCCCTAAACCGGTAAGTTCTCTCCTGCTTCCCTGAAGGGACATCAGGCATATCGCCAAATGCTTATGGAATATTATCACCGGGAAGAGTACCGTCAAAAACTGATAACCTTCGACCTGAACGAAAAGACGCTCAAAATCACTGCTACTAATACATACTTCTATTTAGGTCGATGACAGCAGCAAAGGTCGAAATCTTTAGAATAGAAAACAAAACGGCATTTTTGGACGCTTACTTTTATATCCAATTTATTGGCAATCTATTCAACAACACACTCATGCCGTTCGCCAAAGTTCTTTTTTCCCTATACACATAGGAAAATACTTCACAAGTAGTAGAGTAAGGAAGTAACTTACCACTATAATCAAAGGAAACTCAAAACACAACACAGCCGCCCAACTATTGGGGACTATGTGTAATACTTTGACTACGGGTATCTGTGCAAAAGGGAACATTGCCAAATGGACACCGAATATTACAATGGAATTTCTTCCAAAAAACAAAAAAGGCCTATCAAAAACCAAATACCGCCTACTCCTAAAGGATTGGGTTCAAGAGCATCTATTGGTATAACAGTAAAGAGTTTGGCAAGTCCTATAAATTTATCCAAAATAGAAAATTCAAATAGGCCTTCAAACAGATAGCGTACACACTGCACCAAAAGTTGCAAAGTTATTCCGAATAACCAAAAGAACACAAAGGGTACTAAAAGTGTATTCACTTTCTTGATAAAAAAGTCCTTAAAACAACTCCGTTGTCTGAAAAACAATCCGGATACCAAGAAAAAAAGAGGTAATCGTAAAGGAGCATTTATCGCAACTCCGGTCAAATCGAAATGATAAAGTACCACCCAAAGTACTGAAAAACCTTTTATCGCATCTATGTAATCTATACGTTTTGTTGCCATTGAATTTAATATAAATTATTCCTTACATAAGCACAATATCTATAAAAATATTACATTGGGGACGTCAACAATTAGCATCCCCAGCTGATATGCAAATTAAACCTTCTCTTACTCTCTCTTTCTCACCTTCAGCCATCCCTCCAGCCACTCATTCACCATCTGCCTGATTTCATCATCCTCCAAATCCATGGAGTAGTAATAAAAAAGTGACTGATAAGCACTTAATCTCACATCCAGCCCTTTTTTATTTTTCCATACGTAGTTGTACAAATATGGGCTTCTTTGGCAAGAGTATTAATATTCAAGTCTTTCTCTTTACGCCATTTCTCAAATAAAGCACCCAGTATAGGGTGGTCACTGTTTACATTCATCGTCGTCTTGTATTATGTTATCAGAATTAAAAAAGTACATGTTATTAAACGTTATTTTAGGTTTCTCACATTTAAAATATTTTCCATATACAGAAAATATTTAATGAGAAAAGAGCCCTAACTTCGCACAAAATCTTTAAAACAACAAAATGGAAAATCTATTCAAAATGTCACTTTTCATGCCGCCCATATCACCGATAAAAGACGAAAACACCGGAAAAACCGTAAAAAGTGCCACACTCACCCCATTCAGGACAATGAGCATTGACGAAGTACACCGTCTTATCACCTCCGACCAGAGACTTGCCGAACTGACACTCGCCATAAGAAATGCCGCAGCACAAGGAGACGAAACTACCGCACGATTCCTCAAACAACAGACACTACCCTACGTCACTCCCTGCGGCGTATTCACCCGACGACGAAGCGACTGCCTCACGGAATCCTCCGGCCTGGTTGTAGTCGATATCGACCACCTTGAATCCGCAGAAGAAACGGAAAACTTACGGCAACAACTATTCGATGACCCCTATCTATGCCCTGCGCTGGTGTTCATCAGCCCCACCGGACGGGGCGTAAAAGCGTTTGTTCCCTGTCTTCACGGACAGAATCCTGCAGAAGGAATACAATGGGCCATGAACTACGTCCACTGCATGTATGACACCGAAAACACACAACCCGGAAAAGGAGTGGACACTTCGGGGAAAGACCTCGTACGTGCCTGTTTCCTCTGCCATGACCCGAAGGCACTGCTCAGAGAAGTTGTGAATTTCGAATGATGAGTCATTGCAAATCACCGACTACAAATTACTAATTATAAATTACCAAATCCGATGGAACCACTATCTTCATTGCACCTTCTGGCCGAAGCAGTCAGAAATGCAGGAGCAGACATTGCTCCAACCTATCAAGAATATATACAACTGGCATTTGCCATTGCCACCGACTGCGGAGAAGCAGGACGGCATGATTTTTTAAGTCTGTGCAGCCTGTCGTCCAAGTACGACCAACGGGCAGCCGACAAACTCTTCAGCAATGCCCTGAAGACCGGCCGTAACGACGTGCATCTAGGAACCGCCTTTCATCTGGCCGAGCTTTGCGGCGTGAAGATTCAGCATGAAGCCGCACCCGCCATTGGTACACTTGGTACACAAAGTTCACCCCTCTCTTCTACCTCACACACACGCGCACGCGAGGAAGAGTCCGCATCGGGCATTGAACCACTGTCTCCATTACCCACTTTCGACGAACACCTCCACTGGCCTTATCCCCTGAATCGCATCATGAGCTGCGGAACCTCCCTCGCCCAATACGATGTACTGCTACTGGGTGCCATCACCGTATTGGGTGCCAGTATGGGAAAACACGTCCGATGTTCCTATGGAGGAAAAATGATGTCCCCCTGCCTGCAAACCTTTGTAGTAGCCCTACCTGCATCCGGCAAAGGAGTGCTCTCCTTGGTACGCCTGCTTGCCGAGCCCATTCACGATGAAATACGTGGGCAGGTAGACGAAAGCATGGCATGTTACCGCCGCGAAAAAGCAAAATACGACACACTGGGCAAGGAACGTGGAAAAACGGAGACTCCCGTAATGCCTCTCAACAAGATGTTCCTCATCTCGGGCAACAACACCGGAACCGGCATCCTGCAAAACCTGATGGACTCCGACGGTACCGGACTGATATGCGAAAGCGAAGCCGACACCATCTCCACCGCCATCGGTTCGGAATACGGACACTGGAGCGACACCATGCGCAAAGCCTTCGACCACGACCGACTGTCCTACAACCGGCGCACCGACCACGAATACCGAGAGGTAAAGAAAACTTATCTTTCCGTACTTCTGTCAGGCACCCCCTCACAAGTGAAACCACTGATTCCCACTGCTGAGAACGGGCTCTTTTCTCGCCAGGTATTCTACTACATGCCTGCCATACATCATTGGCAAAACCAGTTCGACCGCAATGACAGCGATCTTGAAGATACCTTCAAGGCTCTGGGCATGGAATGGAAGGACAAACTGAAAACCATTGTCATGAACGGAATATTCACCCTTCACCTTACGGACGGACAGAAAGATGAATTCAACCGGCTCTTCTCCCGGCTTTTCGTACGCTCCGGACTAGCCAACGGAAACGAGATGTCAAGCAGCGTGGCACGTCTGGCCATCAACATCTGCCGCATCATGGAAGTGGTGGCCATGCTCCGCGCAATGGAACAAGGGGAAATCACCGCCTCGCCTTACGTGTCGCCCGACCCTCACACAGCCACAGACAATCTGAAAGACCACATTGTCAGCCGATGGAATCTCCTCATTGCTTCCGCTGACTTTCATGCCGTACTCTCACTGGCCGAAAGCCTTTACCGGCATACCACCCATATCCTCTCCTTCCTGCCCAACACCGAAGTGACAAGCCGCGGCAATGCCGACCGGGATGCGCTGGTAGACAGCATGGAAGAAGAATTCACACGGGCCTCTTTCCTGCAGAAAGCCGGAGAGATGGGCATCAAATCGGAAACCGCCTCCACCTGGCTCAAACGTATGCAGAAACACGGGCTGGTGGAAAATGTAGATGGCAAGGGAAACTACCGGAAACCCAAAGTCTGACATTCACTTCGCTTCACGCACGCGTATGTGTGTGAGACGAAAGGATGGATGAACCTCTGTACCAAGTGTACCAACCTGACCTTTACGCCATCCAACCTCAGGTTTAAGGCTCTCCAAGTGCAGCCACTATCAGCTGCACTTGGGCAGGCGTATAAGAGCGGGAACGGGAAGAACCGCCCAAAGCGGAAAGTCCGTCACGCAAATCGGGACAAAGGTCTATCCAGTGTTTCAGTTTGCGGAAGGCAGCCTCCGGACAAAGATTGGGACAATAGATTTGGGCCAATTCGGTACGCCCGTATGTACGTATGACAAAAGAATCCATAGTTGACAGTTACGATTTATATTTCATCAAAAGTAACTATAAATCATGACATTATCAAACTTACAAGCGTAAATAACCGACTAAAACAGACCCAAACAGACGAGAACCTGCAAAAACCGACAAACGCCCGTATCCACAGCCTTATCTTTGCATCGTTGAGTTCAACACAGCAAATGTTTTTATCCTTTAACTTCTAAATTTTAATTGTATGATTCGTTACAAAAAGTATCAAGTGACGGGCGAAGACAGCCCACTGAAAGGCCTCAGGTATGCACGCCCCGTAATCGAAGAAACCTTCGACATCGAAAAATTGGCCAAGCACATGTCCAATCACAACACCCCCTATTCGAGTGGTGTCATCAAGGGAGTACTGGCAGACATGGTTTCCTGCACCAAAGAATTGATTCTGGACGGCAAGAACGTGAAACTGGATGACCTTGCCATCTTCTCCGTAGGAATCGTCAGCAAGAAAGGGGCGCAATCCGCTGCCGACTTCTCGCTGGCCAACAACGTGAAGGGGCTGAAGCTCCGCGCCCGTGCCACCGGCGAACTGAGTAATGCCCAAATCAACCTGGATGGACAGCTGAAAGAATCTTCCCTGTACACCGTAGGTGGAAAAGCTCCCGATGGCAGTGGTTCCGACGGCGGTTCCGGAGGAAGTGACGGCAATCAGGGCGAGAATCCGTTAGGATGAGAATAATTACAAATTACTAATTATCAATTACCAATCATCATGAGTGAAGACAAAAAGTCAAAATCCGTATGGGGCATTGTCCTCAAAGTAATCATCACCGTAGCTACCGCCATAGCGGGAGCTTTAGGTCTGGGCGCTTGCAAATAGCCATGCGTACGATTACCCTGCTCATTATTCATTGCTCAGCCACGCCTCAAGGCGTGGCCCTGGGCTTTGAGGATTGCCGCCGCGACCACATCCACCACCGCGGCTTCCGTGACATCGGCTATCATTTCTATCTGACCCGCAACGGCGAAATACACCGCGGCCGCCCGTTGGAAAAAATAGGTGCGCATTGCCTCAATCACAACCGCCATTCTATCGGCATCTGTTATGAAGGAGGACTGGATGCTGCAAGTTTTCCTGCCGATACCCGTACATTGGAACAGAAGGCTTCGTTACTGGCACTGCTACGTGAGTTGAAGCGTATCTTTCCACGGGCGCTGATTGTGGGGCACCATGACTTGAATCCGACGAAAGCGTGTCCGTGCTTCGATGCGGAAAGGGAGTATAGGGGGCTCTAAAAGGCTCCCTTCTTCATTCTACCATCCGCACTATCTGAAATGCCTCGGCCAAGTGTTTGCCTACGGTATAGCCGCGAAACCGGGCAAGGGCTTTCAATGCCTCCGAAGAGCGCGGATGCGGAAAAGCACGGCTCTCAAACTCATAGGCCGCCATGGCAGCACATTTTGCTTTCAAATCATCCTCCGAAATCTCCATATAGAAATTGGCTGTGAAATGGCGTGGGTCGCAAGTAGCCTGCCACTCACTGGCTGATGGGGTCTCGAATGTAAAAATAGCCTTCACCGGTTCGTCCTCCATAGGGCGTGTGGCAGTCATCACTGCTTGAAAAGTCATCTGATGGTCAATATTAAGGTCGCCACCATGGTGGGTAAAGATAAAGTCCGGACGAAACTGTTCCTTCTCATGCTCCACTACCTTTACGATATCAAGCAGTGCATGGCTGTCAAAACGGTTGTCGGAAAAATTATATGCCTGCACGCTGTGATAGCCTATCAACTGCCGCGCCGTCTCCACATTCTGATGATGCCTTTCCAAGACTTCCTTCCACTGCTCCGTGTCACGGGTATCTGAGCGTGAAGTAATCCCCTCTCCCAAAATGATGACCCGGGTCTGTACTCCTTGTGCCTTGACTAGTTTGTGCATGGTAGCGCCTAGGCCCAGCAGTTCATCATCGGGATGGGCGGCAACAACCATGATACGTTTATTTGTAAATAGAGACATAAATATATTACTGAACGTACTCCATTTTCATTGGAGTACCACGTTTGACATCACGATTGACAGTTCTACCTAGAAGTTCATCCAAATATCGCGGATGCAATCCTTGCCCTGGCCGAATAGAGCGTAAGTTATTAGCCGTAAGCGTTTCGCCGGCTTTCACATCCTCAACAATAAACAAAGAACGAGCGAAACCTCTATTGAACCGTGCATGTTCGTTTAGTTCATATTGTACAGTGCCTAAAGCCTTTTCTGTATTACGGATTTCATCTACCATCGTCTTGAACTCATCCGGCTCCATTGAGAAAGCAGCATCAGGGCCTCCCATTGCCCTACTTAAAATGAAGTGCTTTTCCACAATCTTTGCTCCTAATGCCACAGCGGCAACAGCAACAGAGTGTCCCATAGAGTGATCTGAAAGGCCTGCCACAACTTTAAAGCGCTTGGTCATATCGGGAATTGTCAAAACATTAGCTTCTTCTAAAGGAGTGGGATAAGAAGATGTACACTTCAGAAGAGCAATCTGATTATTACCCTCGCTACGGCAAATATCAATGGCTTCTTGTATGTCAGTCATCTCGGCAATTCCTGTAGAAATAAGAATAGGCCTGCCTTTTGAGGCCATTCTGCGAACAAGAGCTGTATCTGTAATCTCGAAACTTGCAACTTTATAAGCAGGAACGTTCATCTTTTCCAGAAAATCAACTCCTTCCAAATCTGATGGTGCTGAAAAGAACTCCATATCCAAATCATGGGCAACTTTCTGCAATTTGGGCAACCACTCCCAAGGCGTGTATGTTTCCTTATAGAGTTTGTTCAATGTCTTCCCGTCCCACAAAGTGCCTCCACCAATTTGAAAATATTCATTATCACAATCAATGGTAATACCTCCGTCTGGATTGTCATTCTGTACTTTTACAACATCGGCACCTGCCTTTTTCATTGCCTCGATGGTACGGACAGCAATATCAAAGCTCTGCAAATGATTACAAGACAGTTCTGCCAAAACCAGCGTTCTGTCCAGTTTATCAAAATTGATTTCTACCATATCTATATCTATGCAAATATACTATATTTAGAATTTGATGAGTTCTCCTTCAGAGTTAGTAAAATACTCCAAGTATCTACGTTTCATACGGGTGCCAAACTGAGGCGAGACATGGGGCAATGGTTCGCCTAACAATTGTTTAATGCGGAGATAAGGCAAATTTACTCCACCTGCTGCAATTACAGATACCGTAGCCGTCAAACGAGGATTAATATCCATTAAAACTGCCGTTCCATCTGCACTGCGCATAAAGTCAAAACCCACATTACCATCCATGTGCATTAAGCGCACCACATCGCTACATATTTTATAAGCTTGCCTGTCATAAGCCAATACGCTTTCCTGTGCAATACTCATAAGGCTAACGACATTTTCACGGCCTACCTGATAGATTACAGTACCCTTATGAGCCAAAAGGTCAACTGTGTATTCATTACCTGGCATGAACTCCACCAACATAAGCTCATCCAGCACATCCACTTCTTTCAAAATGCTCAGCATATCATCGTAAGAAGTATAGAAACTGTTGGGCTTCTCATGGGCGAATAGCTGATAACGGGACTTGTTCGCATCAATAATTCTTACACCACGGCTTCCACTACCATTGACTATTTTTAGGCATACAGGTTTTTGGGGATAACCCATATACTTACACCCTTCAACAAAGTCATTGACTGTATGGACTGGATAATATTCAGGCACCGGTATCCCTGCCTCTGCAAGCATTTGGTATGTCTTAAGCTTGTTATTTGCCACATCTACAGAATTGCTGTTGGAAACCGACAAAGTGACCCCTATCCGCTTGAAATCGTCCCATCGTTTCACCAATGCACTCACTTCCGCCGAAACTCCCGGGAAATAGATATCTACATGTTCTTTCTTGCAAATATCGAGCAATATGTTACAATAATCAGGATGAGTAGCTGCAGGTACATGATAAAAAGCGTCAACCATATACCTGGCAGAAGGTTCATCAGACATATCCACACCTACTACCCTAATTTTACGTTCTCCATTATTTTTGAAGCAAGCTATGATGCCGGGAATAGATGGTGAGCCACTGGCGGAAATTAATACTGTGAGGTCTTTCATTGCTTCTCTGTTATAAAAGTGTTGAACACATCATCAAAAGTTTCTGCCCGTTTGATTACCTTAATCGTGCCATCTTGCGAATAACACAACATTTGGCAATCCGGTTGGATAAACG
>OILY01000158.1_pt1 | contig 22163 bp, 20 predicted proteins | sample 1584641 | NCBI WGS metagenome assembly OILY01 (sample SAMN02674606, study PRJEB24791) | human gut metagenome, SKBSTL068 | isolation source: stool | host: Homo sapiens | place: USA | reverse complement strand
CCGTATCTTGGTCCGTAAAAACCGGTATGTTTTTGAAAAGCGAATAAGGCAATCCTCCGTCTGTCTTCTGTCCGAAAGTTGCATATTAGGGCAAACTGCCCTCTGTGATGCCACCACTCGGTACTCACAAGTTTTCCGATAAATGTCTCGGCTTTATTGGGGGCTATATAGTCCGCATAATAAAGCCCATCCGTACCTTTGTGATATTCTGATAAATCTGTTTCCATGTCATCATCGTTTTATTTCCTTTTTTCCTGTCCGTTCGCCAAATACACGAAAGTTCCGTATTTCAGCTTGACTTTGTTTTTCTTGATAGCTTTGCTGATGGCATTGCTTGTTTTCTGGTAGGCATTGTTCACCGCCTGCATTCCCCATTGTGCAAGGCTGTTTCCTGTACTTCCCATACTCATGTTCATATTGCCCGACATTGCCCCGCTTGCTACATCCTTGCTCGTTTCCCGGAATTGGCTGTTGGGTACATACAGCCCTTCCATGCCATCAGTATCATAGAGTGACAGACTCACTTTCACCAGTTCGTCATTCACGAGGATGCTGCTGATATTACCTTTCACGCGTCCGGATGAGAATCCGCTCACTGTAGCGTACAGGTACGTTCCCCTTGCTACCACACACTCGCCAATCTCCACATCGTCAAGCAGGCGCAACCTCACGCGCGAGCCGTCCACCGCTTTGATGTTCTCGTCAATGATGGCTTGGATAAGTTTCGGTTCATGGACATTCTTCGACAGTGTGTTAAAGTAGTCCGAGGTTGTCTTCACCTTGCGTACCACTTCGCTGGGCGGTTCGTCCGCAGATGGCGTTTTCACAGCCCGGCTCTCTTCGTTGATGGTTCCGGAGGCTGTTGCTCCTTGTGGTGGAGCAATGTTGGCCGTGTCCGTTTCTGCCGGGGGTACAGTCGCGTTTTGCCCTCTCAGTCTCGCCTCTGCGAGTGCTTTTTCCAGTTCGGCAAGTGCTTCTTGTTCTCGTGTCTTGGCAGAGGCAATTTCCGCTGCCGCAGCTTTTTCCTGTTGTTCTTCCGTGAGCAGGTCGATGTCGTCCTGCGTGTATTTCGATTCATACTCTTCCTTGTTTTTATCGGGTTCTTCCCGGTCTATGTTATCTACTGCGGAGTAGTCCTGTATCTTACCCCATGATTTCGCCATATTCTCGTATTTGCTGCCTATGCCATCGTCCTTGATCTGTGCCCCCGGCAATTCGGGGTTCAGGAACTCCGTCGTCTGCAATGCCTTGTCTTGTATTTCTATCGTTTCTGTCTGAAACAGGTCGAAGATGAAATAAGACGCGCCGAGCAGGGGGAAATAAAGGATGGCGGGAAGCATATATTTCGGCTGGCGAAAATTGATTTTCTCCAATATCTTCATTATACATCTTTTAATTGAGTTGTACATACTTGCCTTCAATGGCACAATTTCTCAGTATCTCTGCGTTGTCTTCTCCGAAAGCTAACAGGAGGCTACCGCAACCGGGAGATTCACCTCGCGTTCCGTCTGGTCGGTAGAATCGGATGCGGTGGCGTAGGAATTTCATTCCCGTTGCTTTTGGGAAGATGACGTCCTGAAACATTTTGGAATCACAACGGTTGAATAATAATGCAATGCCGTTGCCATGTTCTGCCAGTTTCCGGACGAATAGCTCGATAAGAGGACGCGAATAGGGAGGATTGAGCCACACACGTCCTTCCCATATCTGGGACAACCCGTCTATGTTCTGGTCATACATGACCTCGGCAGTCGGCCACAACGGACGGATAGGAGCGCAAGGGTCAAGGTCGAATTTGCCCAATGCGTCCAGTATCTCCTTTGGCGTGTACCATTCGTCTGACGAACGGACTGATTTTTCAAACCGTGTATTCATAAGCATTCTTTTACTGTGGTTTGTCCCCTCTGTTTTTATGTTCCCTTATTTCGACTTCCTGCAACAATTTGTGCCGTTCCCGAAGTACAGAATCCTGCATTTCCGTTGCCGTGCGACTTGCCGGACTGTGCCTGTACACAGTTACCAAGCGGTAGGCGTTCCATGCGAAAGCTCCGATGACGAATGTAAAGACGATGACCAGAAACAACGTCCGGTGCGCGTTGGCAAAGCCCTGCACCTTGGCCGCCGCTTGGTCGATGCGTGTCGCCTTGGCGAATTTGTGCCCGGCCTGCACCTCTCGCTCGTAGCGTTCCTTGTACTGCGGGTCATCTTTGTCCGGCATCTTCTCGCCGAACAACATTCGTTTGAATCCTTTGATATTCATATCTTTGGTGATTTAATAGTTACTCTTTGTTTTTTGCTCGATATCTTTGTTCAGCAATGTACGCCAGTTTACTATGAGCAGTCCATGCGGATTGTTGTCCGTTCTCGGCACACGTTTAAGTTGCCCTGCCGTAACCAGTTCGCGCATCAGGATATTACTCCGACGTTCGATTCGCTGCCGACCATAGTAGGTGAACTCCATATTCTTTTTGTCAAAGGAGATACTGTCACAGAAAATCGAGAACACCGCGCTCGTACCCAATATGTTGGAGTAAAATCCCTTTTCCTTGAGGGTATTGTATTGTGCCAGTCCCGTCTCATCGACCAGGTACATCGCTTTTTCCATCGTATAGCGGATGTATTTGTCGTCCGGTGCGAGAGTAAAAAAGTAATGGTGGAACATTTCTACATGGCTCTTGGCTTCCACGTCCAGCGTTTCGTCCATCGTCGTGCGGGTTACGAGTATAGGTACATTTCCGTCCAGCACATACACCTTTTTCTGTGCGTCCGTCACCATTGTCCGGGCAGTCCAGATACTTGACACACTGATGATGATACACCCTACAAGAAAAGCAGTGCAGATGATGCCCACCAGTCGGATTTTATTCTCCAAATGCTTGATGACCATATACCTTTATTTTTTCTTGTTAGACAATCGTGTGTATTCGTCATGTAACATTGTCATGACTGTATCCTGTAACTCCGTCAGAAATTTTTCGGACTTCCCGTCAAAGAGCTGTGTGTAATCTTCCCGCATGATTACATGCACGAATATCCACCAGATACGGCGGTTTCGATTCTTGGCATTTTTCTGCAATTTGACCAGTTGCAGACGATAGGTAAGGTAAGTCATCATAGGGACGATATATCGGTTGTCCCATGTAACGGCTTCGTCCAGTTCTTCATATTCCGGATCAATTCGGTGGTTAGGTGCATAAACGAGTTCTTCGCTTATGCGTTCATTTGCATAGCGCACGAAACGCTCGTTCCTGCACCATTTTTCAATTTTCTGTTGTACATTCATCTTTTGGATATTTAATATTAGGTTTATCATTATCTCATCATCGAGCCGATACCGCCCGTAGCCGTCATTTTTGCCTGCTGCGCCACACCTTCTCCAAAGTTCCGTGTAGAGAAAGCCGTGTCACCTTCAGGTATCATCCATGCTGCCAAGTCCGGCACGAGGTTTAGGCATTTCAGTGCCACGATACTTGCCGCCATCAAGTAGCCGGCGGAGAAGAAGCTGTTTTGCAAGTAGGCCGCCATCGTCTGTTCGCTTGCTGTGATTGCCGTCAGGTTTTCTACCTGTATGCACAATACAATGTCAAATAGCAGTAGCACATAGAAGCCGACGAAGTAGAGCATCGCACCATAGAAATGTACTGTCAGATACCTTATAAGCCACTTCGCCCATGCACCTTCCCATTTGGGCAACAGCGAGAACGCCCATTGTATAGGTCCGAATATTGTTAACATGCCCAGTAGGATTTGCTGGCAGTAGATGGTCGCCCACCATCCGATACGATACACAATCAGAGCGATAAGCATGATGATTTTATCGATACCTACGATGACTCCTGCCGTCAGTGAGGTAAACCACAGTTCGGCTGCGTCTTTCTCCATTTTCGTCACTTCGTCCACTCCGGTTTGTTCCATGGTCGCTTCTACCAGATTCGGGTCTGAGGTACCCGTGTGAGCGACATCTGCCTGTGCTTGCAAACTTTGGTACATCGTGTCACGTACATGGATAAGTTGCTGCACTTCCTCGAATTTGTCCGCTATTTGGGTGGCTTCTGCCTCGTACAGGTCATGCGTGTACGAGCCGATGCAGTTCGGGATGTAAGACAGGAAGTCAAGAAAACACCAACTACTCCCACTGCCAGCCATACCCGTGTCTGCTGGCGGATACCACCAACAGAGGATGATTGAAACAGCCAAAGGACGGAACAGCTTCAGTACATCCAGTGGCTCATGTTTCACCATCATCTTGTACGCCATTCCCGCTGCCATCACAATAGCGAACAGGGCAGCCAGTGCCATGCACATTTGTAGTATCCACCAGAACGGTCCCTGCGAGCCGGTAAAAGTCGCATCAGTCAGGAACTCGTTCGTTTGAAAAATCACATCGTCTATCTCTTCTTCAAGGATATTGATACCGAAATCCGAGAGTATATTTCCGTCTGCCATACGTTTTTGTTTTTTCAGTTCCCTTTGCTTACTGTTTCATCTCCGTCACCGCTGTCGCCCGTGTTATTGCCCGATTGCGGGCCGCGCACGGCAAAGCGCGATTCGTGCCACCGGCTCACCGCATCGCGGACAATACTCTTCTTATCCAGAGTACGGTCAGCGGTAGCGTTCAGTAGCGTACTTGTTACCGTAGTATTCTGCCGTTTGGCAAGGTAGCCGACAAGGATTTCGTTCTGTCGGGTTATATCCTCATAGATGCGCAGATACTCTTTTTTCCGCTGTGCGTTGGGCATATAGGCATCTTTCGTTGCATCAATGGCGCACTGGTAGATATGGTAATATTCCGTCCATCTGTCTTTATCCTCCGGTGTCCCCCCGACAGGCAAGATGCGGTCTATATTTCGTTTGAACCGTACCATCTGTCCGTTGACCTTATCGCCTTCGGCGAGCCATGCGATGTCCGCTTGACGGTCAGCCACGTTCAAGGCCTCTATCTTTGCCCGGCTCACCAATGCCGAGTCGATGGCTTCAGCTTCGTCCGTTTGGTTGTACAGGTTGACGCCCGCCAGTGTGCGGAACGACAGTTTGTTCTTGGCTGCTGCCGACTTTTTGTACTTGTTGTGCAGTATGGAATAGTAGAGGTCGGGCGAGAGTGCTCCCGTACCGGTTTCCATTACTGTTACTTGATTTTGTTTCGGCGAATCGTGGTTATAGGTCACGGATTGTGCCTTTGCCGCCGTGGTTGCAATTATTGTAACCGTCACGAGTAAGAGTATTCTGTCCATATTTACTTTCGGTTATTTTGTTACTAATCTTTCAATACTCAATGTGCTTCAATCAGTTAATCACCGAGATTATTCCACATTTCTTTTTATATTATATTCATTTCTAATCCTTTCCTCTCCCCGCGAGAAGTGCATGTCATCCTTTTCAATACAAATACATTTTCTATTCGTATGAATACAGGCGATTGCAGTGCTCATGCTTCCAGAGGCAAAATCAAGGACTGTGTCACCCTCTTTCGTGTATGTTTTTATCAGATATTTCAATAATGCGACTGGCTTTTGATTAACATGAATCGTTTTGCCCTCTGATTCCGCAGTTTTGAAATATTTCACACTTCGTGGGTATCTCGTTCCTTTGTTTTCATTTCTGAATGTAGGATTTGGTACCTTGTTTACTCCTGTCCAGTTACTCCCTCTCTTTGTACGATTTTCATAAGGCTCACCTTCTTCCATGATTGGATAATAAGGAGTTCTGCCGTTACAAAAGATACTGATTAGCTCATGCGCTTTTAGAGGTTGCTTTTTAGCAAGAAGGAAATTGCTTGCTTTTGACTTTTCCCATACCCAGTCATATTTAAATTCGGCTAAATTGCCACAGCGTAAAAGGCTGCTGAACGGTTCGCTGCCAAATAAAGCCGTAGGTGCATTATCCTTTCTCACCCTTCTAATCTCCTCCCACATTTTCGAGAATGGTATTATCTTATCCCATTGCGAAGCTGTAATTCCAAAAGGTGGGTCGCATAGAACTAAATCAATACTTGATTCTGGGAGAAGAGGCATTACTTCAAGGCAATCGGCTTTATATAGCGTAATGTCTTTTGCAAAAACGATCTTTTTCATTACATCTTTTATTAATCCAAATGTCCATTTGCCTCTTGGTTATAGGCCGGATAGACTTGTTTGTACTTAAAGTTTCTTTCTCTGTTTGTACTTCTCCGAACATCTAGGACGAAACGCTTTTCCTGCGTTTTAAGATATTCCTTAGCAATTTCGGTGCATAGAAGTCATAATCTAACTTGTGGCATTATTTACCTCCTTCCTCTTTTACCGTCAATAATCCAGTCGTCCCGCATTGCGCCACCGTCCGAAAGCACCGTCAATAATTTCCCGTTTGGTACGTTCCCGGTAAATCTTCGATTTCCAGTAGCCGATACGTACCTGTATGTATCTCCATGTCTCGATGTATGCCCGGTTCAAGTGTTGCTCAATACTGTCCAGCGACTTGTTCACGGACTCCAGTACCATCAGCAGGTCGCTGGTCGAGCAGGCCGCTGCGCCCGTGGCATACAGCACGAGGTCGCTCACCGACTTATAGAGGTGTTCTCCCTCGTTGGCGATGTCCCGTATTGCCTTTTCATTGATAGTCAGTATCAGTGCGTCTGACGGCTCGATGTTCCCATGTTTCAGGATTTTCTCATGGAAAGCCTCCAGCATGGTCTTATAGTCACCGATACGGTCACTTACCGAACTGTAGGTATCCTTCACGTTCAGCACCGTCCGTAGGGACTGGTACATCACGTCGATGACATCAAAGGCACGGGTATAGCGGTCAAGGTCGATATTCACTTCCTTGTATTTGCCCGTCTCCTCACGGCTGTACTCGTGCAGCAGTTGGTTGCTGTATTCCAGTGTGCTTCGGGCCAATAACAGGCTGCGTTGTTTCTTGTGGTCGTTGATGTACGCTTCCACCGACATGATATCGAATGTCCATTGACCCTTGGCTACATCGGGTAGTAGCGCAAGCAACGTGATGGCTATCAGCATAGTGCGTTTCATGGCCGTACCTCCTTTCTGCCACTTCGGGATGTCCGTGCGTTTTCTACCCAGCGGTCATGGCACTCTTCCACGAGCGTCAGCCTACGACCCTCGTCCGTATCGAGTTCCGGTAGCACATCCTTCAGTACGTCGATGATGTTCCGCTTGTAGTGCATCATCTTCTCCAAGGATACGAGGTCGGCGTATATTTTCGTGATACGTGAATCCACTTCTCGTGCGATTTCGAGGCGGTCACTTGACCAAAGCAGGTGGTACACGTCGCTGTTCGGTACTTCTTCCATAGGTTCTGTACGGGCATACTCGGTAGTGATTTTACAGTTGGGATATTCCCGTGCAATTTCCGATATGCGATTATTCACGATTTTAGTCTTTTCCTCGTTCGGCAGGTTCGGATCGAGTGTCAGTACATCGGCAACGTGCGTGTCTGTGTATGCCGAAGTCAATTCCCAACTGATTTGGATGATGGCACGGTGGATTTTGATACCCAGAAAGTATTTCGGCTTCCGTGCGATAGAAATAGTCGCACGGAACGTAATGATACCATTGATGTTCGGCATCGTCGCCTTACGGACGAACGTATAGCCGCTCCATGTACCTCCGTCCTGCCAAGTGAGGCTGTAGGCTGTCTTACAATCCTGCATGATGGCCGGTAGGCGGTAGTAATCATCTGTCGGCACATCGTTCTCAGCTTCCGCTTCCTGCTTCGCATCTGCGTACTCCTTCTGCTTTTGTTGCCACTCGGCAAGTTCGCTTTTCAGTTCCTCGATACGTGTCCGGTTGGAGTTATATTGTTGCCGGTAAGCTGCTGCGTCTTCCACGCTCGCCTCGGCAATTTTTTTCAGAAGGTCGGCGTTTTCCTTTTTCAAGGCACTAATCTGAGATTGAAGAACGGCAACCTGATTGTCCGCTTCCCGTATCAGTGCGTCCAGTTCTGAAAGGTCCAGTTCGTTCTCCGTTACCGAGGTCTGCATGACGCACTCTTTGGAGTGGGCATCCAGTGAGCCGCCACACTTACGGCACTTGTATTGTGTCGAGCCTTGTCCCAGCGTCGCCCCGTCTGAACAGGTTACACTGATGGTCACGCTTTCACATCCCTGCAATTTTGCGGCGTCCGTCGCCTGATAATAGTTCCGTGCATCGGATGCTATGTAATAGACATAGCCTTCCTCGTTGTCATTGAACTCCGAGAGGCGGGCATTGAGCTGCGCTTTGAACGTGTTCAGATCCATCGAATAGGAATCGAAGACATCCTCATAGACTACCTCCGTCCGGTTCCAGCTCTGTGTCACATGTATCTCATAGGCGTATGCCTTCTTGGTTTGCTTGTTGCCTTTGCTGATGATGTAGGCCTGTTGTCGGGTATTGATAGTATAGGTGTAACCGTCGTTGCTGTTGTTGAGCTGTTGTACTCGGCTTCTTGACCATCCGGCATACTGTTCTGAGTTGGCAAGGGCCTGCTCCCGTTGCGAAGCGTTCGGGTAAAATCCCGGATCGCTCGTATTAAAGCGTGTCCATGCGCCCCCGTTCAATATGCTGTTGTCGTCTGTCGGTGGGTAGTAGTCGCATAGAGAAATGCTTCCTTGCTCACGCCGTGCGATATACCACCGTTGCGTGTAATAGTTCCCGACTGCATTGTCCATGTAGTCGGTCATCCACGATGTGAGGTCGTAGTTGCTGAAATTGAACAATGCGGCCACGCTGTCCTGACCGCCCACCATGTCGATTAGCAGACTACCGATGTCATGTTCCGCCTGCTCGAAGAGAGTACCGTAGTGTTCATACAGGTTGCCGATTTCATTGGCTTTGCCGCCCAACAGGTCATGGAACGCACTGCTTTGCAGTAGAGCGTCACCGAGGTTCTCCATACCAGATGTTGCCAGCCCTACGCCCATGTTATAAAGGTTGTCGATATCGCCTTTCAAGTTCTCGATGGTGAAATTGCCCGGCACTTTGGCCAAGTTGTCCAACATCCGTTGCCAATCGGTACCGCCCAGTTCTGCGAGGTTCAGCAAACTGGCGATGTCGTGGTCAATTTCCAGAAAAGCGATGTCCGAGAACGTCAGTGTGCTGTTGGTCACAACGCTTTCGAACTGCATACACAGGCTCTTCGTATCATCGCAGACTTTCATCAGGTAACTGCCCCAGTGGATGGCTGTTTGTGGTGAGCGTAGCATCAGTTTCGCTACCACCCATATTTTCGGCATGATTTTCTCCGCCACCATATGGTAAATTCGACGATAGTAGTAATTTTCCGTGCTGCTGCACCAGATGCCAAGGTCGGACAGAGCCTTGTGTTCCAAAAATTTGGAAGAAAATATCCCTGCTGCTGCCACCTCTGCCGCCGTATAGTGTTTCAGAATATCATCCACCTGCTCGCGGTAGTAGCTTTCAGCCACTACCTCCGTGCCGAATGCGGCGGCCATGGCCGCCACGGTACGTGCGTCATAGTTCACGCTGTAATATTGTGCGTGAACGTGCTGTGTCAGGGCAGGCAATAGGATAACCCAAAAGATAAACAGCCGTTTCATCGTTTCAGACCTCTTTTATGTATTCCGGTTCCTTGTGATTGAAATACCACCGCTCAGATTCGATACAATTCTCCGTGACAAGTCGGCAGAACATATCATGTATGATGGTAGTATCCTTGATGGCCCTTTTGATCCGGGCTTCTTGGGAGCCGAACCATCTCAAGAAGAAAGGCTGGTTTAGATAAGTTTCGCGCACGGTCTGATAGCGTAGCCATCCTAAGTCACTCAGTCTTTTTTCACTCATCGGACTGCTGTTCAGTTCCCGGAATAGTTCTTCACGAAATCCGTTTTCATCGAAGGCAGGTTTGCTGCTACACAGCCTGTCGCACATATCGTAAAACTCCTTTTCTTTGGGGTTTTCTTCATAATATCGGTTCAAGTACGTTTCCAGTTCTACATCGGACATACCCAACCGAAGGGAATACTCCGCCAATAGCCGTTCGATGGCAGCTACCTTGTCCGGTGTCATGTCATCCATACGGAGCAGGTTCTCCTTGGATAGCATACAAAACTCCCGGAGGGACAAAACAGTGAGTTCCGGATTATTGACAGAAATTTGTTCGCGCGTCAAGCTGCTTTCAAACCCCATCATATTTATTCCGTAGTCCAGTGACAGGGTGATTAAAATCCTTTTCGTTTTCATTATGATGTTATTTTAGTGGTTAAGTTCAGTACACGTCCCGCTTCATTAACTTTCTGTGCAAACGGCAATGCCTTGCCGATACCGCTGGCATCCCAGTCACGGCAATATGCCTCGATAGCCTTTTGGTGGCTGCATTGTAGCTCGCGCTTGTAAAGTTTCAGAGCCTCTTTCTCTGCCCGTTCAGTCGTGTAGGTCATGTAGCACTCGTGCGGTTCCTCCACGCCATAAACACCGCTGGTCGTGCCCCGGCGGATAAATACCTCGCGGAAGAAGCTGCGTCCTTCCTTGTTTTCGAGGCGGTTGATGGTGAAAATTTTCTTACAGTCCACGTCCGTTAGGCCAAGAATCGCCTTGATGGTGTCGAAACGTTCCTTGAATTTGCTTTGGTCAAGCAGCATCACCACATCCGAGTTGTTGATGATGGCCTCTTTCACGATTTCGCTGCCGATGATGTCCTGTATCTCCTGTGTCACCACACCTACACTGGCCCAGAATTTACGTGCCGTTTTGTACATAAATTTGATGTATTCCGCCATCAGCGGGCTGGCGATGGCTTTCCACGCTTCCTCGATGACAAGGACTTTGCGGTTCTTTTTGATGCGCATTTTCTGTAAGAAAACATCCATGATAATCAGCGTGACCAAAGGAAAAAGCAGCGGGTCATCTTTTATACTGTCGATTTCGAAGACCACGAACGTCTCGTCGAACAGCGAGCTGTCCATGTTTTCGTTCAGCGTTTTTTCGTGGTTGCCGCCCAAATAAAAGTCCTTCATCATATAGCGGTATGTCGAGAGGTCGATGCCCGTGATACGGTTCTCCTCACAGATATCCGGGATGCGCTGCACGGAATATTCATAGAAAGAGTTGAATGACAGTTCTTCCACTTTCAGTTCCTTGCGCCGACCCTCTATCTCGTCAATGATACCCTCGATGCGGGCCGCGCGTTCCCGTTCGCTTTCGTGCCGCTTCTCACTGCTGTTGCGGTCATCAATAACGAGGCTCTTACGCAAGTCCTCACGCTGTTGGGGTGTGAAGCTCTCGAAACCGTTGAAGTAGGCGTCGTAATATTCCGTGATGACGTGCTCTATCAGACGGTCTTCCGTCTTTGTGACCGTTCCCTGCGTACCTTTCCAGATAAGCAAGACGAGGTTTTTCAGGAATCCCGTTTTTTCTACGTTCATCTCTTCCCGATTGATGCGGAACGGATTCATCGTGATGGGCCGTTCCTCGGTATAGCTGATATACTTGCCGCCGAAATACTCGCATAGCCCCTCGTATGAGTTACCCGTATCGACCATTACCACGTCCGTCCCCTGTTCATGCAACTGGCGCACGACGGAATTCATGTGGAAACTCTTTCCGCTGCCCGAAGGCCCCAGGCAGAAAAAATTCGAGTTGTCGGTCAGCTTGTTCTTTCCCTCTTTTCCCGTGATGTCGATAGCTACCGGAACACCTTGGCGGTCAGTGTAATAAACTTTTAGCGGTGTTTCCTCACTATGCTGCACCCGTTCTTTGTACATCAGGCATACCGCAGCGTCGGAGAGGGTCAGAAAACGGTCATATTCCTCGTTCAGGCTGTAACAGTTGCCCGGAAACGAACTGACGAACAGTTCCAGTTGGTTGTATGCACGCTTACTGATGTGTATGCCCATGCGCCCAAAAGCGTTTTCCAAGTGATTCGTGCATTTTTGAAGGTCGGTGTCCGCAGGCACGCCCACCACCATGTTGAAGTGCGTGTACACGAGCAGTTTGCTTTCACGGGCTATTACGTCCTGTACCTGTTTGATGTCCTCTACGGCCATTTGGTTACTCGGATTGGGGATGCTTGCATGCCGGTTCTTCTTTTTATCGAGTAATGCCAGTTCCCGCTTCTGGCTGGGCAGGAAAATAATTTGGTTGTACACCACCGTTTCTGCGTTCGGAATATTATCCACCACCGAGACAAGATCCACTGGCATCTCGGTATTATTCACCTCGATATTGGTATAGGGACGTATCAGCGAGGGGAGCGCGGCGCAGTCCACGTCCACGAGGCTGTACACCTTACAGCGTTTGTCACCCATAGATACCGTTTCGTCGTCAGCCTTGACATTCGTCATCGAGACCATACGGTCTTCGAAGTTCATCGCAAAGTAACGGTCCACATATTCGCTTGCCTCGGCTTTGTTCAGGAATTTCACTTGTACACCGCTGTCGCGTAGTAGGTCTCGAACCTTATAAATTTTCACGAGGAAATCGCGCCATTTCTTGCTATCGTAAGAGAAAAGACGGCTCTTCTTGGCTTCCTGTGTGATAGTCAGATAGCAAAGGCTGTCCGTGTACGGACGCCCATTAAAATAACGGAAGTACGATGCCGAGAGAAATTCTTGATTATGCTCCGGCTCGTTCGCGAACTGTTTCCTTACGAAGATGTCCTGTTTGTGCAAGGCATACCCTTCGCCCAGTGTCTGCGCAAGGGCAGAGAATAGATGCGTGAAGTCGTAATAGCTGTCAATGTCCGCTGAATACTTCTGTACCGGATTTTCGATTTTCAAGACGGCGGAATATTCGCCCGTCTTGGTGTACAGCACACCCACACCGTCTGTATCTTCCACAGAAAAATAGATATTCTGAAAGATATGCTTGCGCTTGCCGCCCGTACCGAACGTATAGACTGACAAGGCCATACCCGTACATAGGGCGATGAAAAATAAAATGATATATAGGGTCATTCCGATATTCGTTCATTAAATAGGGGCAGGTCTGCCTCGGCTGGAGACGGACCCGCCCGCGTTCAACAATCAATCAGCCACACACATTGCCGTGATGGTTTTTCTTATAGTCATACTTTGTGCGAATAGGCATACACATACACTCCACGTTTTACATTTTTACTGTGCAGCCCCTTTCGCTGTTTGAGGATGATAAGCACGATTCCCGCAGATAAGACAGTTGCCAATACGACCAGTCCGGCCACAAAGCCCATAAGACAGTAAGCGGCGATGAAGCCCACAATGGCCCCACCAGCTACGCCTGCCGCCCAATAGATGTAGCGACCTTGTAATCCCATCAGTTCCAAAGGCCGTTGCAGTCCTTTGAACAGCGGGTAATCCGGATAACGTCCGTTATTAGTCATTCCTCCTGGCTGTTTATGCGTTAATTCCGAAGAATAGAGGTAATGCTTGGGCTGCCGCAATCAGGAAAAGGCACGCCCCAACCACCATCATAATCTTCTTCTTGACATCCTGTTCCTCGTTGTGTGGGCTAAGCACCCAGCGCCATACCCACCTTGCGGTGGGCGGTTTCCGAGTACTCGCCCCCAAACCGTACTTACATGTCTCCATGTATACGGCTTTCCATTAGTAATATTACTCTTTACCATAGTTCTGAATCATTGAGTTGCAATCCTCGCAGACAACAAGTGTCTTGCGATGTCTTTTGAGCATCAGTTTCTCCCACTCATTACAGCCTTTCAGCTTGGTGAGATTTCTCACATGGTGCATGACTACTTTTCCTTCCTTGCCACATAGTTCGCATCTGCCATCCTTCAACCTTTCTACAAGGCTTGGATATGGCACATACATGGTCTGTGGCAGTTTGTCATAGTCAACATCGAACTGCGCATTTCTCTTTTTGAAACCTTCATTATAGAAGACTCTGTACTTCTGTTTACCCTTAGCGTCATTGTACGGAATGACAAAATCCTTGTCCTTCTGATACTTTTGGCGAACCTTCCTTGCGGAAGTGTTCAGCTTCCAGCCAAGTGTCTTGAACATACTCATCTTCATGATGAAGGCAAAAGATGCACATTCTTTGGACACGTTTGTAGCAAGTGAATAGTAGTTGTAAAGTCCTCTGATTTCCGCATTGTATTGTGCAAGAATATCCTCGGGCTTCATTGGAGTCATATATCTGCGAGGCTTAGACCACCAAATGTCTTTGCCGTCAATGTTTCTGACCTCCAAAGCGTTGTATTCAGTGAGCTTCTTTTGTATCACAGCCGAGTTAAGGGTTAACACCACTGCGCCGTTGAAGTCTCTTTTGAGTACTCCGTCCTTGTTCCTTTTCACTGCGTCTGACTTTCTGATGAAGATTTCATATCCAAGGAATTTTGCCTTGTCTTGTGCATGTGTTATCAAAGTTTTCTCGTCAGACAATTCAAGTTTGAGTTGTTCTCTCATGAATTGGGTGATGTCCGCTTTGATGGTCTCGCATTCAGACTTGCTTCCGATAACCGATATGAGGAAATCGTCCGCATACCTTACATACTGCAATCTTCTGAAGTCTGCATCCATTGCATCCTTGTGAGGAATGGACAGCATCTGTTTGCTCAGTTGGGCAATTTCATACAGATAGCTTTTCCGCATCTGCTCATCAGACGTTTTCTGCAACTTCTGTTTCAGTCTGTTCTTCTTATTGTTCAAACGCCAGTAGTCGGGATTGATGCTGCGTCTGTCACCTTTGCGGAATTTGGCTGCGTACTCCTTGATGTACTTGTCGAACTTGTCAAGATAGATGTTAGCCAATATAGGGCTTACAATTCCACCTTGCGGAGTTCCTGAATACGTCTTGTTGTACTTCCAATCCTCCACATACCCTGCATTGAGGAATTTACGGATAAGCCTGAGGAAGCGTTCGTCTGATATGCGCTCACGAAGTATGCTTATCAGTACATTGTGGTCGATGTTGTCAAAGAAGCCTTTGATGTCTCCCTCGATAAACCACTTTGCTCCCGCAAAAGACTTCTGTATCATACCCAATGCCGTGTGGCAGCTTCGGTGCGGTCTGAAACCATGTGAAGTGCCTTCAAAATGACCTTCATAAATGGCTTCAAGCAGCAGTCTAACTACCTCCTGCACCAATTTGTCCTCGAATGAGGGAATACCGAGCGGACGTTTCTTGCCGTTCTTCTTCGGTATGTACACTCTGCGTGCAGGGTGGGGTTGGTAACTTTCGTCCTTTAAGGACACAATCAATCTTTCAATCCTTTCAAGACTCATCTCGTCGATGGTCTTGCCGTCAGTGCCGGGTGTCATGTTGCCTTGTTTCGCATAAATGCGTTGGTAGGCAACAGCGAACATCTCTTCACTGAACAGATACCGATACAGCCGTTCGTACTTATAATCCGAACTTTGACTGTGGTCACTTAGAGCTTTCAATACTCTTTCTGATTTTTCCATACGTCTTACACGTTTTCAAAATTTGTATTAAAACATTACTAACTGTTCCCCTTCGCCATGTACAAGGCGTTACCTTGCTCGGACTACTATGGGAACTCCGTTACCATATTGGATATTCAGAGCCAAAACTCATAGCCACTTGCATGGCTTTCCAACTTAGGTAATCTCCGTTTAGCTGCATGATAACTATTAGCACGACAGATTGTCGGATACGACTTCCGCCCTTTTCTCCGCTTATTGCGGTTGCGTTGTGGCAGGTTCTTTGCTATAACACCAATGACGTTGTCTAAGTGCCACAATGCGACGTTTGTAAAAGCCTTCCGTCGCAGCTACATCTTTTGCCGCTGGGCTATCGTTCAATCAGTATGGACTTTATCCTCATATCTGTCTTTCTCCCTCGCAATTCAGTCGCAGTCTGGCTATTGACTGACTTATTGCTTTCCCAAAGTGCTATTTTCACCTTTAGGTTTCCCCTCGGGCTTATTTGGGTGGAAGTAGGTCACTTGAACCCTGACCTAACCTCTTGCAAAAGAGGTATTTATCATGCAACCACTACGGACGCACTCATGGCGATATACACCGAAATGGCTCCGATGATGGCCACAACACCAGCAATGGCATAGCAGAGTTTGACCATCACAGGAACGTATTTCACGATTTCCTCGGCTACGGTTGATAGAGCTGTCGTACCGGCTGAGTAATCGCCTGCCGTACTTTGAGCCATAGCAGGTATGCCTCCTAACAGGGCAATGATTAACATTTTTACTTTGGTGGAAACTTGCATGATAGTTTTCTTTGCCTTTCGGCACATTCTTTTGAATTTCTGAAACATATTTATTACATTTTTTGTGGTACTTCTATTTTTGAATTGGTTTTACACTCCTGTCAGCCACCTATATGCGGTAGCCGAAGAAAGTGGGGAACACGATTGAAGCTCCAATGATGAAGAGGCACGCACCGACAAGTGATACGATAGACTTCACCACACCGTCCTCGCCTGTGTTCATTTTGATATAGATTTGGAGCGCGGCAACGACTACGAAAACCGAGGCGACAGCGTAGCAGATGTACAGCACGTACAGCATCATCGTCACCACGAAGTCGTGCATCGTTGCAAGTGCGTCTGCACCCCAACTGTAGTTTACGCTGCCGCTTTTGGCGAATACCGCATAAGGGACAAAGCACAGTGCACATAATATTTTTTTTGCTTTCGACATTTTACAATCGGTCTTTGAGAGGTTTCCATACCAGTTCCGGACGGTTGTCCGTCTTTCCTTTGGCAAGCATCGCTTTGTACAGTTCGTCTGCCGTGTATGCGTCCGACAGGTAGGTCTCGGTTTCTTCCATCTGTTCCTCCGCTTGGGCTTTCAGCCGTTTCAGCTTCTCCGCCACGGCTATCTCGCCATTATTCTCTGCGGTTTCCGTCTCCTGTGGTGTAGGTGAAGCGGTAGGGGCAACATCTGTTTCATACTTCTCATTACCCACATTGAATCCCGTATCGCTCTCCGTCACGGACACACTCTGTTCATCTTCCGGCGCACCGAGGTCAAATACCTCTTCTTCCGGCTTACCATTTCCTTTTTTTTCATAAAGGTCCTGCACGATGATAACCGCATAATAGACGAGATAGGCAACTGTCAGGACAATGGTGAAAATAAAATATGATTTCATATCTTTTTATGTAATATGATTTATTATATTTGATTGTGGCTGCAAAATAAGAATGGATAAGTTTAAAGATAAAATTATTGGCTACAAAACATATTATTTTAATATGATATTTTCTCAAAATGCAAAAATCATATTACAAAATCATATTCAAATACGATTTTACATAAGAAAGCAGGAAAAGTTGGGGTATAAAAAAAGCCCTCCGTGAAGGAGAGCTTAGGGAGTGGGTTGTTCATTGTTTCTTCCCGCGTAGGTAGTCGTTTAGGTCTTTGTAACCGGCATAACGGTTGGACTCGTTATAGACGCGTCCATCATACATCCCGGCTATGGTTTCCACTGTCTTTTGTCCGGCAAGGTCATTGTCAAGGTAACAGTGGATATACGTGTATTTTTGCAGATACGTCAATGTCTTTTTCAGATTACTGATCGAGTTCATAATAAGGTGGTCACAGGGAGCATTAATACAAATGGCACTATCGTCCGTCTGTTTGAGAGTCAGATAGGACAGAAAGTCCATGAACCCTTCAAACAGGCAGACACGGCTCTGTGTCTCACCACGCGATTGGAGTATCAAAGAAATGTCCTTGTTCTTGATACATCCTTTATAATAAGGGTTTCGCACCTCGTATCCACCGGATATGTTGCCAAAAGCCAGTGCAAAGTAACGTCGCTGGCGCAGTTCGTAATGCACTTCCTTACAGAACATTCGTCCGATATCCGAATCAATCATACGTGAATGGAGATATGAGAACAGTGCGTGGTGTCGCAGCGGCACGATAATCAGATTTTTCATGTCGGCTTCCACGGGTCGGAACGTTGTGGGCAATGTCCGGGTTTTCGGTAGCGATACACCATTGACATGCCGTTCGATGTATGCTAATGCTTCACTCACACTTTTTGTTTCGCAAAGGTACTTACCCAGTTCCACAAGGTCGCCTCCGGTGGCCTCGCCAAAATCATACCATTCATTCAGCCGGTCATTGACTTTGAACGATGGCGTCACCTCTTTCCTGAGAGGCGAAAGATACCAGTATTGCTCTGATTTCATATACTGCGCACGGTGGCCGAGCTGGGCCAAAAAGTCCACGATACGCACTCGTTTTGCTTCATCTATGGTCATATTCAAATTCTTTTCACTTGTTTGCGCAAAAGCGGTTTAGTTTAGTTTGCGACCCTATATATATAAATACTAAATTAAACTGAATTATATAGGCCCGCGCCCGCTCTCATTCTTCATCGAAAAGCATGGTTTCTGCCTGTGTCATGTCATAATAAAAAAGTTTATCTCGTTTGATAACCAGTTTTAAGGTGTCAGTCAGATATTGCAGCAGTTTGACCATTACGTTTCTCCCACGCTTAAATCCGATTGCCTCGTAAGCTGTCATCATGGCTTGCAGCATATTTTCAAACCCACGGATAGGTTTGTCTCCAAACGCAGCGGAAAGGGCTTCACGGTGCTGTTCGACGCTTAGTTCCATAAAACCCGTCCGCTGTTTCGGTTTCTGATGTGGGGCATTCTCAAACAAATGCCCTTCTGCGAGAACCGGGAGCCCGCCCTCATTAACAGTGAAAGCAAAGGGTTTAAACTCTTTCTCACGGATGTGTAACGCATGAACCTCGCTGACGTTGGGACAATCGTTGTTTTTGCTGATGACCAGTACAGTCTCCGCCTTGTTGCTCATTTCCGTACCGATATGCCCGCGCACATTGTTATCTCCTTTATTCAAGTGTAGCACACAGTGGATATGCAGGTCATACTTTGATGACCACTCCATCATCTTGTTAATGACTTCCACGGACTCACCGGTGCTGTTTATGTCAAGCATCAGGTCACGGATACCGTCGATGATAACAAGTCCGTATCCTTTTCTTTGACGTAAGGCGTAGTCGATGACCCCAATGCGTATTGCCGGAGAGTATTCGCGCAAGCAAATAAAGTCGAGGTTTTCACTGTCGGTTGTAGTGGGCAGTCCGGCAAGCCGCAAGATGCGTTCCAGTACATTATGACAATGAAAGCGGCTCTGTTCCGTGTCCACGTACAGAATCTTACGTTTACCTTCCGGGAGGTGCGCCCGGTAGTTCAGCACTTGTTTTCCTGCCAGCGATGCAGCGACAATGGCCGAAACGTTAAATGTTTTTTTTGATTTCGCCTTGCCGGTTGATGCGCTGAAGTTGCCGAGCGTAGCAATGGTCGAGTTGTCTATCCAGATAATCTGTGGCGGCGTTTCATAGGTGTCCGTCGCCCGAATCTGCGAGGCGGAGAGGATATCCGATAAGAAATCCTCCTCCGGCCTCATATCCACATTATATTCAGTTCTTCTTTCGTTTTCCATGGCGTCTTTGATTAAAGAAAGGTTGTGTGGCAGCGGCCTCGTTTGCCATACGTGCTGCTTCATCTACGGTTGGTTCATAATTCTGCAAAAGCCATTCATCCAGATCTTCTTTGGCGAAATATATCATTTTGCCACGTGGCTTGTAATGCGGAATCTCCTTGCCTGATGTTAGCTTGTACAGCATACTCTCGGATATTCCGATATACATACAAGCCTCTTGGAAGGTAAACACCTGTTTGGTGGTATATATATTTTTTTCCAGCAATGCGATGCGTTCCAACAGACTCTCTATCGGATCTAATTTCTTTAGGATGGCTTCGACGCTTGTAAGCCGTTCACTCAGCCGTTCCATGAATGTCAATCTATTATTTTGCATAAATGAGTTATTATAAAATTAGACAATGGAAGTATGCCCTCCGTTATGTAGCGCGCTAACGGAGGGCAAAGATAGGGCAACCCAAAAGGTCAGCATGAGTTTGCACCGTGATAGTAACCACGTATCACGGCAACTATCACGCTTTTACCTTTCACATACTTCGCTTATTGGCACTTCTTACCACTCTCTCAGTTCATCAATGGCTCGCCTGATACCGTAACCTGCTGATGTCATGTTGTTGCGTAGAGCAGACAGAGCGGATGAAAGGCTTGAAGCTGAAACGAATCCTTTTCCGTCCTTGGTTTGTAAGAACCGTCCATTACTGAGAACGGTCTGCCATTTGGTTTGGATGAACGAGTGTTCAAGGAGTGTATCGAACAGGATGGCCACATGACGGATATTGTTTACACGAATACAGAATCCTTCCTTGCAGGAAAGCAGGGCTTCCATATCTTCCACGTGTAGGGTAGAAACGCAAAACAGATGATAAGCATTGGCACAAGCCGTAATACCTATCATCTGTTTACGAGTGAGATTGCATCCAAAGGAAAGAGGATAAATCCTTGTCGGGCCGTCTTTGCAGCACGTGATGGACTGTGATGGTGGCACAAACATATCATACATTCGTTTCAGTTCCATACACTTCTCGAACGAGAAGTCTGCTTCGGTAAAAAGTGATCGGATAAGATTGGAACAATCGTTTAATAATCCTTTGACGATATGAATGTTCATTTCATGGCAGTTCCGGCAGACCGCATGATTGCAGTCGATATACCGGTGGCTGTTTACAAAATCCTCCACGTAACGGTGGTACTGCTTACTACCCGCCACGACATCACGGAGATACATTGTTTTTGCTTCAACGAGCAATGCGAAAAATTCTTTCGCTACATCCTGTTCTTCAACAAAATGGTGCAGATGTTTCTTCCCTCCAAAAAGAGAGAGGGCCATTGTTAGGTCTTTTCATGATGAAATACTTTAAATTGGATTTATAATATATTATAAGGGTGTTGCTCCCGAAAGAAAATCCTGCCGGAACAACACCCTAAATAAGTGTTTAGATATCTGGTCTGATGCTCATCGCATTGTCAATCGAATAAACCGTTAGTCAGATTTACTGCATCGTCTTTTTTCTTATTGACGATTTTGGCATACACTTGGGTCATCTTTACAGATGTATGACCGAGCAATTTAGATACAGTGTATAAATCTGCTCCCAATGTCAGCATCATTGTGGCGAACGTGTGGCGGGCCGTGTGAAAGGTGAATCGCTTGGAAATTCCGGCGGCTTTGGCCCATGGTTTGATAAGCTGGTTGATACCTGAAGGCAAATCGAACACATGGTCGTCTGCTGTCTTGTCCCCACGTTCCGGCATCCACTTCAACGCTTCATTGGAGAGCGGAAGGTAAATCGGTTCCTTTGTCTTCTGCATGGCTACTGCCAAGCGATATTGGCCGTTGTCAATAAACACGTTCTTCCATTGCAATCCGATAATATCACTGATACGTAGTCCACAGAAGCAGGAGAACAGGTAGGCACTTTTTACCCCCTCGTTCTGCATTGGTGTAGCGATTAATGATCTCACTTCTTCAATAGTCATATACGAACGCACACTTTCCGGCATCTTGGGCTTCTCCGATTTTTCCATTTCGTTGAATGGATTCTTTAAGATGCGTTTCGCACGGACAGCGGCATTTAACGCACCGTTGAAAATCTGGTAATAGGTATTACGCGTAGAAGCCGAGAGGGGCTTTCCTTTGGGACGGTAGCTTGTCAGCATATAGTCGATATAGCCGTGGCAAAAAGTGAGGTCAACCTGATTTAGTGTGAACCTTTCTCCTGCATACTCTTTCAAGATATCGGTAACAGATTTTATCTGACCCGTGTTTTTCTTACCACGTTTCTTCTGTTCCTCCTTATAGAGCTGCATCCAGTCCAGCAGATAAACCTTATCCTTGTGATTCATGATACCGGCTTCACCACTTGTCAACTCTATGATACGCTTCGATTTGATTGCATTTGCGGCAGCCATTGTCGTTTCATTCTGTTGGCGGGCATTACGATCCGTTTCCGGAATAAGATACATTTTCAGATACTCGTATGTCCGCTTACCATTACGGTATATATCCAGATACAAACTCTTGCTGCCATTGGCCAATTCCTTCGTTCGAAGACGAATCGGCTCTTTCACTTTTATTGGTTTTCTGGTCCTTGGCATATTTGTGTCCTTTCATTTGTTATTTCCTATCACAAAGGTACAAATAAAAAGCGGAATCAAGAAACAAATAAGAAACAAAAATGCACCTAAAAAGAGCAAAACAACTGAAAACGTAGAAAACAACTGAAAATAAAAATTTGTATGTAAATTATTGATATATAGCTATTTTATCTATATTTATTTGGAGCTTGTTTTCATTTTATATATGTCTTTATGATTATTGGTAA
>OILY01000135.1_pt1 | contig 26338 bp, 20 predicted proteins | sample 1584641 | NCBI WGS metagenome assembly OILY01 (sample SAMN02674606, study PRJEB24791) | human gut metagenome, SKBSTL068 | isolation source: stool | host: Homo sapiens | place: USA | reverse complement strand
CTTTCCCTACACGACGCTCTTCCGATCTTGTGCTTCGGTGGCACCTATAATAATCGGAAGCTGACGCTCGCCGCCCGCTTCACCCAGTACCAGGGCATAGGCGCCCGCTTGCGCCTGGCTGTTGGAAATGTTTAGTACTTGTAGTTCTATCTTCTTCTTATTCATACCTATTAAATCAACCTGATTTTCAATCAGTTTTTCTCTATTTTCTCCGGATTATGCTTATAGCGGAATACTATTCCAAATAACAGACCAATGACTAAGGCATATCCTGCAAAGATAAACCATACCGGTGTCCAGTCGCGGCTTACCAGTCCTCCGCCTTCGGCATATACCGAGAAGGCATCCACCACGGCTCCGCTGGCATAACCTCCGATGATGGCTCCCACACCGTTCGTCATCATGAAGAACAAGCCTTGTGCGCTGGCACGGATACTGGGATGTGCCTCCATTTCTGTAAACAGCGAGCCCGATACATTGAAAAAGTCAAATGCCATGCCGTAGACAATCATCGAGAGAATGAGCATCCAAAGTCCGCTTCCCGGGTCTCCGAGGGCGAAAAGCCCGAAACGGAATACCCATGCAAACATACTGATTAACATAACACGCTTGATTCCGAAATGTTTCAGGAAGAAGGGGATGGCAAGGATAAACAGCGTCTCACTCATTTGCGAGATGGAGAGCAGGATGACGGAGTGTTTCACACCGAACGAATCTGCATATTCCGGTATGGAAGCAAACGAACCCAGGAAAAGGTCACCATAGGTGTTTGTTATTTGGAGGGCGGCTCCCAGCAACATGGAGAATAGGAAGAAGATGGCCATCTTCTTGCGCTTGAACAGCACCAGTGCATCCAGTCCGAAAGCGGAGAGCATCGTTTTTCCTTCGCAGCGCATGGGAGGGCAGGCAGGCAGGGTGAAGGCGTAAAGCCCCAGCATGGCTGCCGAGATGGCTGCCACATAGAGTTGTGCCGCACTTGCCTTGAACCCGGTAAGGTCCACAGCCCACATGGCACAGATAAAGCCTACCGTTCCCCATACACGGATGGGGGGGAAGTCTTTTACCAAATCCATTTTATATCTTTCCAGCGCATTGTAGGACACGGTGTTGGCCAGGGATAGCGTGGGCATATAAACAAGCATGTTGAGCAGCATGGCCCAGTACATGTGGGTGTACGTAGTGGCAGTGGAAGCATAAATCAGAGCACCGGCACCGATAAGGTGGAGTATGCCATAAAGGCGTTCGGCGTTTATCCATTTGTCGGCGATGATACCGGTCAGTCCGGGCATTATCAGTGAGGCTATACCCATGGTTGCAAAGATTGCTCCGATTTGTCCGCCTTCAAAATGTAACGTACCGCCCATGTAACCACCTAATGAAATCAGCCATGCTCCCCAAACGAAGAATTGCAGGAATTGCATGGCAGTGAGTCGGAATTTGATGCTCATAATATTAGCTTTTTATATTTTAAATTATGTAATAGATGCAAATGTACAATGAGACTAGGAGAAAAACAAGTTCTGTACGGCTTTTTCTTCAACGAAAGAGATTAATGAGGGATGGATTTTGGGAAGGAATGTATTATAAAAAAAGAAGGGTATCTATCCCAGACACCCAATCTTTATTAACCTTAAATCTAATACCATGAAAAACACAGTGCAAATATACATGGTTTATGTTATATAACATGCTATTTTGGCACTTTTCTACTTTTTATTAACTCTATTTAAGAAAAGAAGGCCGATGAGGCCTTCTTTTTCCTTTATTCTACATATAGAACCAGCCCTTTCAGGTATTCCCCTTCCGGATGATAGATGCTTACCGGGTGGTCGGCAGGTTGTGTCAGTTGGTGCAGGATGCGTACGCTGCGGCCGGACATGGCAGCGGCTGTGAACACGGCCGTGCGGAAGTTCTCTTTACTGACGGCTTGCGAGCACGAGAAAGTGAAAAGAATACCTCCGGGCTTGATTTTTTCGAAAGCCTTGACATTGAGTTTGCGGTAGCCTTGCAGGGCATTACGCAGGGCATCGCGGTGCTTGGCAAAAGCAGGAGGGTCAAGAACTATCAGGTCGTATTGGTCGCCCATGCGGTCAAGGTATTTGAAGGCATCTTCTGCATAGGCGGCATGGCGGGTGTCACCCGGGAAGTTCAGTTCGATGTTCTTGTTGGTCAAGTCGATGGCTTTGGCGGAGCTGTCCACGGAATGCACCAGTTTGGCGTCTCCACGCATAGCATATACGGAGAAGCCGCCGGTATAGCAGAACATATTCAGTACGCTGCGGCCTTTGGCATAACGTTCCAGTAGCGAACGGTTCTCGCGTTGGTCTACGAAGAAACCGGTTTTTTGGCCTTTCAGCCAGTCGATGTGGAACTTCAGGCCGTACTCCATGGCTACATTGTCCGTGCTGCCGCCTTTCAAGAAACCATTCTCCGGATAGAGGTCGGCCTTGAAGGGAAGGGTCGTCTCCGATTTGTAATAGATATTGTCAATCTGGCTGCCCATCACTTCGGTAAGGGCATCGGCAATGGCCATGCGGTCGAGGTGCATGCCGGCAGAATGTGCCTGCATCACTGCGGTACAGGCATAAATGTCGATAACCAGCCCCGGCAGGTTGTCTCCCTCCCCGTGCACCAGGCGATAGGTGTTGTTTGTCGGGTTTCCGGCTATGCCGATACTGCGGCGCATGTCGTATGCTATGCTGAGTTTGCGTTTCCAGAAGTCCGCATTGATTTCTTCTTCTTGACGGAAGGTCAGTACGCGTACGGCGATACTGCCAATCTGAAAATGCCCTTTGGCTATGAATTCCTTTTTGGACGTGTAGATTTCAACAACTTCCCCTTCTTCGGGCTCTCCGTCGAAATGTGCGATGGCGCCGGAAAACACCCACGGGTGAAAACGCTTTAATGACTCCTCTTTATTGGGTTTAAGGTATACTTTGTACATATATATAATGTGATTAATGTGGTAATGTGATAATGTGCATTACATTACCACATTATTATTGGCTTCTATCTCAAAATCTCCTGTCCGTTTCAGTTCTTGCAGCTTGTTGTAGATGTTGAGGCATGCCCAGGCATCGGTGGCGGCATACAGTTTCTGCGGTTCGGTCAAGGTTTCGGCTTCCCAGTTGGAAAGGCGCTGGCTTTTCGAAATCTTTTCCCCGAAGAGGATGGCATATATCTTTTGCAGGCTTTTATCCTGGATGCCGAAAGCGCGGACGTATTCCTGCAATTCAATGCACGCATGTTGTTCGAAAGGAGCACGCTTGTGCAGCATCATGAAGTCATCCCGCAAGGAAAGGCCTACTTTCGTTACACTTGGGTTTTCCAGCAATGTGATAACCGGCAGAGTCAGTCCCGTCAGGTTGAGGCGGAACAGAAAGCAATGTTCCTCTGAGGAAATCTGCAGCAGGGCCACCTTGTGTATCTGTCCTTTTGTGAACGATGGACGGGTTTCGCTGTCTATGCCCAGCAACGGGCAGGACTTCAGATAGGCGACTGCCTTCTCCGCTTCCCACGGTGTCTGTACGACATGTATCTGTCCCGGAAAGGTGGCTTTGGGCAGGTCTTTCACTGTTTCTTTATCTATTGTTCTTTTGATAACCATAATTTAATATTCAAAGTCTGCGGTTTCCTCCTCTTCATCCTCGCCTTGCGCATACTTCACCTCGTGCAGGGCACGCAGGGTGTTGACAAGCTTTTGTCCCCAATGGAGGCGGAAGTTTTCCTGGCAGATGGCAAGCGAATCGTTCATCGTCTCGTTGAAACCCAGCTGGAATACGAAGATAAAGTCCTTGATGTCCTGGTATATGTCGGCCAAGTCTTCGGAAATGTTCCTGGTGATGGGCTGGTCACTATACTTCATGTCGGATACGAATACGTCCAGGTAGTCGTCTTTCTCGGCCAGGATATTGGCGAGGTTCATGCGGAGTACCTCATAGGTCTCTTCGGTGACGAATGTTTCCGGCGCCTCGTCTCCTATGGTTTCGCACTCGGGCAGCATGGAGGCCTTCAGGTAGAGCAGCGGAAGTATTTTTAAGGAGGTATCGACGAACGCGGAACGTTTCACCCCTTCCGCTTGTTCCAGAAACTTGCAAAACTCGGCGGCTACGGTCACAAACTCTACGGCATTCCGGTCGAATATCACTTGACTTTCTTTTTTCATATCTTCTTGATTTGAAACGCAAAGATAGCGCAAACCGAAAGTAGAAGCAAATTAATTGGCAGGATTATTCTTTTTTCACTACATGATATTCTGTTCCTCTTGTCTTCCGGCGGCTGCTGATGCCCAGTTTGTGGAGTGCACGTCCGAACAGAGCCACTTTATTGATGGACAGCCGGTCTTTGGTCTTGGTTTGCAAGAAGGAGAGAATCTTAGGGGTCATCCAGTCTCCTTCCTCTTCATTTTCGGCGGGATGGAAGTGGCAGAGGAAGAGCTGTTCCAACGGTGTGGGCTGTTCAAACTCCCGGTTGGTCTGTTTCAAGATGGCTTCGTCGGAATCGTCCAGCCAGTAGCGTTCACCTTTGGCTATGGCATCCATGGCTTGTGCGTAGAGTTGCCGGTAGTTGATGGTGACATTGGTATGGATGGGGCCGGTGACTTCGATGCAGATGAAACGGCGGCTGCCGCTGGGGTCTGTCAGCAGGTCTTTCTGGTTGCTGGTGGCTATAAAGGAGGCGTAGCGTCTTATTTCCTGGATGGCGGTGCCGTAAGGCTTGCGCAGGTTTGCCACGGGTTTCTGCAGCAGATGCTTTAGAAAACCTTGCTGATTGACGCTGATTTGGTCGAATTCGTCGATGTTTATCAGGAAAAAGCGGCCGAGGCTCCGCTCTGCGTCCTGCTTGCTTTTGAAGTCGATACTGTCGGTATATCCGAAGCGCAGTTCGGGTGGCAGCAGGATGCGGCAGAAGGTACTTTTACGATAGCCTTGGGCTCCGACCAGTAGGGGAGACGTGTTGTTTCCATGCTGACGGTCGATGTTTTGCCAGTGCGCCGTCATGCTGAGAAACCAGCGGTAGAAGAGTTCCCGCCAGTACGGATTGTTGCAGGGGACGAGGTCGGCCAATGCGCGGATACGGTCCTTGCCGTCCCAATGTCCGGTGCTGTTCAGATATTCTTCGATGGGGTTGTACAAGGGAATGGCGTCCGAGTTGAGGTAGCGTGCCACATCTCTGTCCCATACGCTGATTCCTTCTTTCAGGGCATTCTGTCCGATACTGCTTCTTACCCGCTGGTCGGCAGGGCGGAAGTGGAAGTGTATGGAGTCCCGTTGGCGGAATTCCAATTCTCCCAGCACGGTGTTCCAGCGGAACTCATAGCGTCTGTTCATGAATTCTTCCAGGCGGAAGGCGGTGATTTGGTCGCGGGTCATGCTGCTGCGGGTGCCGAAGCCTTTGCATTCGCGGTAGAGGTTGTGCAGGGTCATGCGTACCAGCTGTTCATCCGCTTCGCGGTAGTAGTGCATCATGACTTGACGTACTGCCTCTTCTTCGGGAATGCCGGCTTTGTAGCAATGCCCGGCAAGCAGGTAGAGCAGGGGGCGAAGGTCATCGCCCCGTTTCCAGTTTTCCAGCTCTTCGAAGGTACGGTTCAGGGCGGCTTCGAAGAGGATGGAGAAGGTTTGGGAGGCCGGATAGCCGGGGGCAATGCGCATCAGCGGGTTTGCTTCGGTCTGTTTCCGTTGGCCGAAGGTGGGCTCGTCGGGCACGGACAAAGGCTGTTCCAAACAGAAAGGGACGGCAGACGGATTGTAATAGGGACGGTCATCGAGCGTCATGCGGCAGCTTTGCTCCACGGCAGGTTCTTTCAGTGTGACGGGGTAGGGGAGCAGGGGCTGGTAACAGTTTACGGCGAGCCGGTAGGCAGCGGTATGAAACAGCCTGATTTTTTCTTCCTGCCTGGGGCGCGAACCGTCGGGGGTGGCAAACAGTACCCATATTTTTACGCTTCGTCCGCTACTTCCGCAAAAGGCGGCAAAAGTTTGCGGCAGCAGGGCCGCCTGGCGCTTTACTTGCTCCACTTCCACGGCATTGGCCAGGTGGTTGACTTCAATCTGTACCAGTCCGTTGTAGGTTTTCAGGTATCTTTCCCCCTCTTTGCTGCGGGCATATTCTGCGGCAGGGCAGATGCGTGGCAGTTTGTCTATGCAGGGGTAGTGTCCGTTGCTTCCGGTGATGTGGGGAATGAGGCTGCGCAAGGCGGATATGTGTCCGGCTTTGTTCTCGGTTTTCATCTTCTCCATCAAGGTGTCGCTGGGCCATGTGCTGAATGTCTCTTTGCCGGTTTCACGAGCGGTGCGTATAAGGGTAAGTTTCATGGGTTGTTTGCTGTATTAAAGTCCGCAAAGCTACTGAAAAATGACGGGACAGCCGAGGAAAAGTGGAATTATGATGAAACTTCTCATACTTATTTTTTATTCCGGCTGTACGTCGTAATCCGACTGGTTTTTCACGCCGACAATGTCTTGCTTTTTCACCTCGGTTGTTAATATGTGCTGCAACTGCTGTGAGGTCAGCGTCTCGGTGGGAGAGAACTCAGCCGACTTCATATAGCTTAAAATGGCATTGCGCAGCTGACCTCCTTCCGGAGTGTGGCGAATTGCTTCGAGGTTGCTCATACAAACCAATACCTTACCGTTGTCTACGGCAAATTCGAACAGCAAGCCTAACTTGTGGTTCCGCTCCACATTGTCTACTACTTGGATAAGCGGCTTGTATTCGTGGCGTGTAGCGTTCAGAATAAAGGGACGGGCATGGCGTACGATGCTCCACCATTGCCAGTTGCTATGGCACTCGGTGGGGAACTGCCGGAACAAGGGATGTTTCTCGTCCATCAGCAAGGAGAGGGTGCCCGGCGAAACTTCGCGGCCGGCGTTTTCCGAAATGCTTTTGAACATGGCATAGTTCCAGTAGTCAGGAGTAAAAAGTCCGCCTACACTCTGTTCTTCAATGGCTTTGTGGTCGGGTATAAGCAGTATCTTCCCTCCTTGGCTCAGTCTCTTTCGCGCCTCGTCATCCAAGGACTGACAGATGAAGATGTCCGCTTCGCTTTCCGGTGTCCGGTCGGGGTATACCCATAAGTTATAATAGTTATGATAATTCCCGGTGGTCAGTGTCAGTCGCAATTGGGCAGGCTTGTCTATTTCGGTAAGGGTGCTTTTCAACTCGCCCACCTGCATTACTTTTCCTTGCTCTACATGGGCGGGGACTTTGCCTTCGCGAACAAAAGTTACGCTGTCACTCAGGCTTTCCAGACGCCAGTATAATGCATCAGACCATGGTTGCTCTTCGTAATTTGTCAGGGCGAGGCCTATGTTCAGCTCTTCTTTGTTGCTGTAACAGTAGGTGTCCATAAGCGCCAGCGGTACCACCGGAGCACAAAAGCCGCGGAATGTTTCGGGAGTGACAATGCCTTTGCTGTCCATGAAAGCATCCAGAATGCCTACCAGTGCCGAGCCTTGTCCGGGAAAGTCTTGAAGGTCGAGCATCTGGAATCCGCCTAAACCGGCAGTGCGCAGGCCGTATTCAATATCAGCCTTGTAGCATTCGACGGCAAACCGGCCGGTGGCCTGATGGAATGCGTCAATCTGGTCCTGTAGTCCATTTTCATTGAGCCGGTCACGGAATATCTCCAAGTTATATGGATGCAATACGCCGGTGTATTTCTCCAACTCCTTGTAGTCGGGATAAATTTGGAACTGTCCGGTTTCGTGACTGATGACCGGTCGGGGAGATTTCGCTATGGCAGCAGTATAATCCGCACGGGTATTGGGACGGGTGTTGTTCAAGATACCTCCCTTTTCGGCATCGACAAAGGCAAATGAACTGCGTACGTGCGTTGTATAGCCTTCGCCTCCTCCTACCCGGCAGGTTGTCAGATAATCTTCACCGTCTATGGCACCTCCCCAACCCAGGAAGTTGTTGGAACCGAACGAATAGAGATGGCGGTTGTCATGTTTTCTGAATCCGTCCAGCCAATTGCGCATCAGGTCAACGTCGCCACCCAACTCGTTGCCCAGTCCCAACATGGTGAATGAGGGGTGATTGCCCATGTAGTCGAGGGTCATATAGGCTTCGTTCAGCAAGAAGTCATTCAAGCGATGGTTGTCCGGTGAAATGCTTCCCCATAAAGGCAACTCGGCTTGGAAATAGATACCCTCGATGTCGGCAGCGGCAAAAGCGGCGCGGGGCGGGGTGTAGGAATGGCAACGGTAGTAGTTGATGCCATAACTCTTGGCTGTCTGAAAAACTTTTCGCCAGGACTTTACATCCATCGGCGCATATCCGGTAAGTGGGAATACGCAAGCGTCGTGTTTGCCGCGCAAGAAGGTCTTGAAGCCGTTTATGGTGAACTGAGTACCTTCGGTGGCAAAGTCGCGCATACCGAAATCTGTTATTATATTGTCTTTACCCTCGTTTGTGGCAAGGGTCACGTTCAGTGCATAAAGTGTGGGGTGGAATTCGCTCCATGTCTGCATCCGGTTGCCCATGTCGAGCGTCAGTTCTATTTTATTTTCACCTTTGCTCAAGCCGACTTGTTTTTCCATGTCCGGTAACTGGTGTTCTTGTTGGGTGTTCCACGTCTTGGCAGAAAGGGTCACTACGCCCGATTGCTCCGAATCGCTGTATATGTTTACATGGATGCGGGCCTTTTTCTCCTTTACAGACGGGTAGACTTGTACCTGCTCGAGATAGGTGTGTGGGGTCGCTTCGATGTAGAAATCGCCCAGAATGCCGTTCCAGTTGGTTTGTGTGCCGTCGGTCCAGGCATGCGAGCTTTGGATTTCGGCTGGTACGGAGCTGGGGGAATTGTCAATGCGTATCTTTATATGGTGGCTGCCGGGTGCCAAGGCCGGCAGGCTATAGCAGTGAGGTGCATAGATATGTCCCAACGTGCCGACGCTGTCCCCGTCTATCCAGAGAGTACTGGGCTTTGTACGTTCCATGAAGAGTATCAGGCGTTTCCCTTCCATCTGTACGGGAATTTCAACATCTTTTTCATATTCTACGATGCCGGAGTAGGGATAAGTCCGTGTCAACTGGGAGGTTACATTGGTGGGATGCCTGCCGTCTCCCAACTTGTTTTCATCCGTCGTACCGGGCAATGTGCAGTTCCCTAATGAACTGTTCCAATTTCCTGATAAATCGATTCGTTCTCTTATTGTCTGGAATTCTTTTTTGTCTGTACATGATGCCAGACATGCCAATAAGCATAATACAATGAAATTTCTCATAAACTACCTGTTTTTCATGGCCGGTGATTGATTGACCGGTTGCAAATATAGGGCATTGCTCCCGTCTCTCTGTATACAAAATGTTTCCAATTATGTGACGGGATGTTTTTTTATTGCTATCTTCATGCTTGATATTAGTGTTGTTGAGTGTTCGTCATTATAGATGAGGATTTTTATATCATGTAATTTGTTTCTGTCTTTATGAATAAAGAATTGAAAATCAGTGATAAATCACCTTTTGAGAAAATAAGGAAGTTTGATGGGCAAGGACGGTCATACTGGACTTCGAGGGAATTGTGCGCTGCTTTGGGGTATAGTACGTACCAGAAATTTTCCGTTCCATTGGCAAAGGCCATGAAGTCCGCCGAAGCGGATGGCATAAATGTGGATGACCATTTTAACCTGATGGTTGAAATGGTTGGGGTAGGCTCTGGTGCATGTAGGAGCGTGGAAAACTATCACCTTACGCGGGAGGCTTGCATCTTTATAGCGAGGCAGGTCTATGCTAAAAAGAAAGAAGTGCAGGCAGCCCTTGAATACTTTTCCAGTGTTAGCATTGATTTTGATGGGGCCGAATGTGATGTGAACTGTCAGGAGGTTGTCTCTGAGATGGAGAAAGATAAAATCAGAGAGAGGAACCGGGAGCATTGGAAAAGGTTAAATGACGAAGCTTCAGAGTTTTATAAAAAGAAGATGAGGCTGCTGGATGAAGTGGAGGATTTTAAAGCGGATGCTTCTTTTCATGGGAACAAGGCTCCACATCACATGATGTACAAGCTGGGGACATTGTACAGTAAGGATGGATGCAGAGGGTATGAATTTCTGATAGAATATGATGTGTATGAACCGGTTGTCGGCATTTATTATGGATGTAAGGGGCTGATTCTTGATGGGAATGATGAAGATGGGGAAAAAATGTTCAATGAAGAATGGAAAGATATTCGTTATTATGTTACTGCTGTTCTTGAAAATACATTTCCGGGGAAATCTTTCACTCATCGCTTTAAGCCTACAAATAATGCGAACAACCATACTTATTGGCCCTTTTGGATTACTCTTCATGAAGATGAGGATATTGTGGAGGTGGGTGCAAGGGCGGTTCGTCTTATAAGAAGTGTATATGAGGGGTATCTTGAAAATGAAGATGTTGAGGCTCTGAGAAAACGTTCTGACTCCCGGAAAGAGTCTCAAAAAGAGGATAAGATACGTTTCTCTGCTGATGTTAACTTTACAAAAGAGGCATATCAGGAACTGCTTGAAAAGATAGGCCGAATGTCGAAAAAGGGAAAGGGGAAGACAAATAAAAAATTGTTTGAGAAGCTGCTGGAAAAGGCCACTGAAAGTGGATACTTAACAAAAGAAAAACACTATGAGGCAGCGTGGCGGATAGTAGGAAACGGAGATGTGAAAGAGCGAGATTTCCAGAAGAAAACTAATAAACAATTTGTCTATGTGATTATACTTCTTCTGGGGTATATGCAATTTTATTTGAAAACATTAGATACTTCTAAGTGTGGTAAAGAAAATAATAGAATAGTGGCTGTTTCACCTCCTTACACGCATATCAACAAGATTCTGATGACAATGAACGGCAGATCTTTCGGGGCAACACTAAGAAAGGTGTGTACAAAGGGCGATGCTACATCTATAATAATAAATGCATGGAAAATATTGCAAACTCTATTAGACCTACCAAAGGACGCGTGGAGAATCGTAAATGATACATTGAACTTTCCTGACTGGCAATGGGAAGAATTTAAAAAGAACATGAGGAATGGATAAAGAGGTTGATTGCCTTTTTCGTAGACGTCTATTTCGTGCCTGATTCTTCCCCCATATTTTTGCAATCGTTAATGCTAACGGTTGCTTTTTGTTTTTATAGGCAGAGGGCGCCATAATATAAACTTTAAAAAAAAAGATTATGGAAAATCAAGAATTTCCGAAAGGAGTCGGTTTCGCTCCGTTTTTGCGTTCATTCATGAGTAATTCTTCTATTTCTATTGATGAACTTGCAGTGGCTATGACAATGTCGAAGTACGCAATTACACGTTTGGCCGAGGGCAAGAGCTATCCTACTGACGTGTGCTATGCAGAATTCTGTATCATGTTCACCGTTGTATTAGGCAAAGATTTTGATGCTTACAAAAAGATGACTAGAAAAGACAAAGATGATTTGGTTGCCAAAATAATGGCAAGTGGAGGATCTGCTTGTACGGTGGCAGGAATGATAAGCTTGATTTCGGCTTCAGGTGTTGTTGCTGGGTTGTCGGCAGCAGGAATAACTTCCGGATTGGCTGCAATTGGCGGTATAATAGGAGGTGGTATGCTGGCAGGGATTGCAGTTGTTGCGGCTGCCCCATTGGTAGTAGGGGCCATATTGTATTCTCTTTGTAAACCCAAAGATAAAAAGGCCGATTTTTTACTTGCGTACAGATATGATTTAGACCCAAAATATGAAATAAATCCTCAAGACAATGAAGATGAAGATATGGATTGAAGAAGCAATGAAGGAAATGGTAGAAGAGGTAGAAAAAAATGAACCGATGCCAAAACATTGGAAACGCAATGTGCTGCTGTTCTGCTTGTTGTCGGCTGTTTGCTTTCAGACGGGACTTTTAGTGATGGCAAAAAACGGCATTGCTTCCGCTGATAGAAGTCCTCTTTTCATTGCAATTGGCATTGTCTGTTCTATGCTGGTGGGAGTTGTGCTGATTAAATGCTGCTTATATGCAAAAAGAATAATGAATAAAAGTAATAATTTTAAAATAAGATAGTTATGGAATGTATTTTTTGTTTGAATGAGAATGCCTATTTCGATGGCGTGAATTATGTTTGTCCGGATTGTGGAAGAGAATGGCCATGTGATGAAATTGCGGACGACGACGATGATAACAATAAGTTGCGTTGCCCTGAATGTGGCTCGCATTTGGTCTATCCTGATTCAAGCGGTATTAATGATTATGCTTGTGATGCTTGTGGGTGTAGATGGGATGGTGACGATGATGACTACGATGAAGATTATGACGATGATGAAGAAGAAGATTAATTATTGCAATTATGGAGCTGGGCAAATAGCGCTATTATTACCGCATTATTACATGCTTCAATCTGAAAAAGATTAGCATTCCTTTGCCAAGCCCCCTGCTTTTCATTATCTTTGCCTCTGTAGTTTGTAGTTGCGCACAGTCGTGGAATGTCTTTCTCATAGTTGTGAAGAAGGTGTATCACAAATATGAAGAAGGTAAACCACAGTTGTGCGCATCTTTTTTTGATAAGCTTTCAGCAGAAGGAAGAACGCTTCTTTGCGTAAGGAAGACCTATGCTCTGCCTAATGAAAGCCGGTACTTTGCATGAGCGAAACCTGCAGACAGCAACAGAAATGAATCTAAAAATGGAGGAAAGAATATGGCAATTTTATTTGATTGGTACGAAAACCCGAAAACGAAGGATAAACAAGGGGAAGAGCTGACCCTGCATCCCCGGATTAAACTGAACGGCTCCACGACGACCGATGAGCTGCGCAGGCATATACAAGAATACTGCTCGCTGACCGAGACGGATGTACTGGCGGTACTCGATGCTTTGTCGCATTTTGTGGGACGCGAGCTGGGGGAGGGCAGGCAGGTACATTTGGACGGCATCGGTTACTTTGTTCCCACGCTGACCTGCACGGAACCGGTGACACTGGAGACAAAGCGGAAAAGTACTAAGGTGAAGTTGAAAAACATCACTTTCAGACCGGACAAGGCGTTGCGCAGTGAGATAGGAGTATTGAAAGTAAAGCCGCTGAAATTGCGGAATCTCATGAAAAAGAGGCTGACGGATGATGAGGTGAAGCAAAAAGTGGTGGAATATTTACGTAAAAATGAGTTCATCACCCGCAGTGTTGTACAGTCGATTTGCGGCATGACCCGCACGACTGCGGCGCGGCAGATTCGTCGTCTTTGTGAGGAGAATGTGTTGGTGAACAAAGGGTTGCAGAAACAGCCGATTTATTTTTTGAAGGAAAAAGAGTAGGTTGATGCGTATAGGGCTTGCATGGATTGCACCATGTAGGCAAAATCTGCCTACATGCTTGCATGAGGTCTGCTTGCATGGCACAATCTGTTGTAAATTAGTGCGCTATATCATTTCATGCAAGCATGTAAGTAAAACATGCGATAAAACTACAGTTGTAGATTAGGAATACCTATAATCGGCAGACGAGAAATTAAAGAATGAAAACAACGCGGCGGAAGGATAGTTTTTATTATTTTTGCAATCAATTCTCAATAGTTATTTAAAAAATATGGCAAAGAAAAATTCAACAGCTAAAGATACGGAGCTGTCACTCTCGTTTTTTGGGAAAGTGGCAGCGTTATTTAGAAGTGAAACTGTTCATTTCGTTATCGGCTTGGTACTGGTAATCTTTTCGGTTTATTTGTTGCTCGCCTTTTCGTCGTTCTTTTTCACGGGAGCGGCAGACCAGAGCATCATTGACGGAGGCAGTGCGCAGGAGCTGATTTCCACCAATAATGGGGTGAAGAACTACGCCGGTAGCCGCGGTGCGCAGTTGGCCAGCTATCTGATAAATGATTGTTTCGGTGTATCGTCTTTCCTGATTCTCGTGTTCCTGGCTGTGGCGGGATTGAAGCTGATGCGGGTGCGTGTGGTGCGCTTGTGGAAGTGGTTCATCGGCTGTTCGTTGATGCTGGTGTGGTTCTCGGTATTTTTCGGTTTTGTGTTTGTAGACCAGTACAAGGACTCTTTCCTCTATCTGGGCGGTATGCACGGATACAATGTCAGTAACTGGCTTGTGTCTCAAGTCGGTGTGCCGGGAGTCTGGCTGCTATTGTTGGTAACTGCCATTTGCTTCCTCATCTATCTGAGTGCACGGACTGTCATCTGGTTGCGCAGATTGTTCAGTCTCAGCTTCTTGAAGCGTAAGGAGAAGGCGGAAAGCGTGCAGGGTGAAACGCCGGAAGAGTTCAAGACCTCTTGGGGTGCAAAGGAAAAGGCGGCTGCTCCGACACCGGAAGCTGCGGAGCCGGAAAAGGTTCTTGAAAAGGAGGAGGAGATTGCTACAGAGGAAGAAGAGGACGAACCGCTGAATGAAATCACCCTTGACTTGGGTGGAAGTGATGGAAAGATAAAGCCTGCCAAGTCTGCGGATGAGGACGTTACCATGACTTTTGAGACTCCTGCACCGGAGCCGGTGCCCCCTTTTCGGGAACAGCCGGTAGAGAAGGAGCCGGCATTCCAGGTTGAGAAGGCTGAAGAGGAGGAGTATGTGGGAACGGAGAAGGAGCCGTACAATCCCCGTCTGGATTTGGAAAACTATCATTACCCCACAATAGACTTGATGAAGCATTACGATGACAATGGTCCGACCATTGACATGGTAGAGCAGAACGCGAACAAGGATAAGATTATCAATACTCTGCGTAGTTTCGGTATAGAAATCAGTACCATTAAGGCGACGGTAGGTCCTACGGTGACGCTGTATGAAATCACTCCCGAGCAGGGCGTCCGCATTTCGAAGATACGCGGTCTGGAAGATGATATTGCCCTCAGCCTTTCGGCGCTCGGCATCCGTATCATCGCTCCCATTCCGGGAAAGGGTACGATTGGTATCGAAGTGCCCAATTCCAATCCGAAGATTGTATCCGGTCAGAGCATTATCGGCAGCAAGAAGTTCCAGGAGTCTACTTACGACTTGCCCATCGCACTGGGTAAGACGATTACGAATGAAGTATTTATGGTGGATTTGTGCAAGATGCCGCACGTGCTCGTTGCCGGTGCTACCGGTCAGGGTAAGTCCGTGGGGTTGAATGCCATCATCACCTCCTTATTATATAAGAAGCATCCGGCAGAGCTGAAGTTTGTGCTGGTAGACCCCAAAAAAGTAGAATTCAGCATCTACTCCGTGATTGAGCATCACTTCCTCGCAAAATTGCCCGACGGGGAAGATGCCATCATTACAGACGTCACGAAGGTGGTGCAGACCTTGAACTCTATCTGTGTGGAGATGGATACCCGCTATGACTTGCTGAAAGCTGCCCATGTGCGCAACATCAAGGAGTACAACGAGAAGTTCATCAACCGTCGTCTGAATCCGGAGAAGGGGCATAAGTTCATGCCTTACATCGTAGTCGTTATCGACGAGTTCGGTGACTTGATTATGACAGCTGGCAAGGATGTGGAACTGCCCATTGCCCGCATCGCCCAGTTGGCGCGTGCCGTAGGTATACATATGATTATCGCTACACAGCGACCGACAACAAACATCATTACGGGTACGATTAAGGCTAACTTCCCGGCGCGTATCGCTTTCCGTGTATCGGCAATGGTCGATTCGCGTACCATCCTCGACCGTCCGGGAGCCAACCAGCTGATAGGTCGCGGTGATATGCTATTCCTGCAGGGAGCAGACCCGGTGCGTGTGCAGTGTGCCTTTATCGATACCCCCGAAGTGGCGGAGATTACGAAGTTCATCGCCCGCCAGCAGGGCTACCCCACCGCTTTTTATCTGCCCGAATATGTGGATGAAAATGCAGGAGGTGATTTGGGGGATGTGGATATGGGGCGTCTTGATCCTTTGTTCGAGGATGCAGCCCGTCTCGTCGTTATTCACCAGCAGGGTTCTACGTCGCTCATTCAGCGTAAGTTTGCCATCGGTTATAATCGTGCCGGCCGCATCATGGACCAGTTGGAGAAAGCGGGGATTGTGGGACCGGCGCAAGGCAGCAAGGCGCGTGAGGTGTTCTGTATAGATGAGAGCGACCTGGAAATGCGGTTAAACAATTTGCAATAAGGAATGGTTATTTATAGAATGATGAAATTTGATAAGTTTTTACTTGGTGTGCTATTGCTGTTGTTTGCTGTGCCGATGTCGGCACAACAACCGGATGCCAAGAATATATTGGAGCGTACAGCCGAAGCCTTTCGGAAAGCGGGAGGGGTGAAGCTGGCGTTTACCGTGAACGAACAACAGGGCTCTTATGCGGGAGTTCTCTATCTGGAAGGTGAGAAGTTTGTGGTTGAGACTGAGGGAATGAAGACTTGGTTTGACGGACATACGCAGTGGAGCTATGTGGCTTCGGCAGATGAGGTGAATGTATCGGAACCTACGCAGGAGGAATTGCAGACTCTTAATCCGTATGCTTGGTTGTCCCTCTACAAGCAGGGATACAGATTGAAGTTGAGCAGTGTCGGTGGTAAGCAAGACAAGTCTGTTTATTACATCACCATGACTGCTGCCGACAAGAGGAAAGACCCTGAAAGTGTCTATCTGTTTGTGACAAAGGATACGTATCGTCTGCATCAAGTGGACTTGGCACCACGGGGGAGTAAGTATATGACTACTATCCTTATTAATAACTACCAGACCGGACAATCCTATCCGGATAGTTTCTTTGTCTTTGACAAAAAAGCCTATCCCACGGCTGAAGTCATCGACATGCGCTAAATAGTAAATTGTAAATAGTCAAATAGTAAATAATATAATGATGGAAACAGAAAAAGTAAAATGTCTGATTGTCGGTTCGGGTCCTGCCGGCTATACTGCCGCTATTTATGCAGGCCGTGCCAATCTTTCACCGGTACTTTATGCAGGATTGCAGCCCGGTGGCCAGTTGACAACCACTACTGATGTGGAGAATTTCCCCGGTTATCCCCAAGGTATCGGAGGTCCGGAATTAATGGAAGACCTGCGGAAGCAAGCCGAACGTTTTGGTGCAGATTTGCGTTATGGAGTTGCTACCGCAGCCAATCTTGCTGAAGCACCTTACAAGATTACGATTGATGACGAAAAGATGATTGAGGCTGAAACGCTGATTATTGCTACAGGTGCCGCTGCGAAGTATCTGGGGCTGGAGGATGAAAAGAAATATGCGGGAATGGGTGTCAGCGCTTGTGCCACTTGTGACGGTTTCTTCTACCGCAAGAAAACGGTAGCTGTTGTAGGGGGTGGAGATACTGCCTGCGAGGAAGCTGTTTACCTTGCCGGACTGGCTGCCAAGGTTTATCTGATTGTCCGCAAACCTTATCTTCGCGCTTCCAAGATTATGCAGGAGCGTGTGATGAAGCATGACAAGATTGAAGTACTGTTCGAACATAATGCCGTAGGTTTGTTTGGAGAGAACGGTGTGGAAGGTGTACATTTGGTACAGCGTATGGGTGAACCTGATGAGAAGCGCTATGATGTAGCTATTGACGGTTTCTTCCTGGCTATCGGCCATAAACCCAACTCAGATATTTTCAAACCTTATGTAGATACGGACGAAGTAGGTTATATCGTCACCGAGCCGGGAACACCGCGTACGAAAGTGCCGGGCGTATTCGCCGCCGGAGACGTTGCTGATTCTCACTATCGTCAAGCCATCACCGCTGCCGGAACTGGTTGCCAGGCAGCCATTGAAGCGGAAAGATATTTGTCTGCGAAAGGACTGATTTAGTGATTAGTGATTAGGGGTTAGGATGGTAACAATGTGTTTTTATTATGCTAACCCCTAATCGCTTATCCCTTGTCACTTATTCCTTATCCTATCTTGCTGATTTTCTTCAGCTTTTCTTCGTCTATGATTTTGATTTTACGTCCGTCGATGGTGATTAACCGTTCTGTGGCAAACTGTGACAACGTACGTATGGCGTTGGAAGTGGTCATGTTTGACAAATTGGCCAGATCTTCACGCGAGAGATAGATACTCAAGGTGGAGCCGTCTTCCTCCAAACCATAACTTTCTTTGAGGAACAGCAGGGATTCTGCGAGTCTTCCGCGGATATGTTTCTGCGTCAGGTTTACAGTGCGTTCATCGGCAATGCCCAAGTCAACGGACAATTGCTTGATGAAGAACATGGCAAGGTCGTTGTTTTGTGTGAGCAGAGTCATCAAGGCAGTCATGGGGATTTGGCAAACAAGAGACGGCTCGAATGCAGATGCTGCCGTGACATAGTCTGTTTTTGCAAAGTAAGGGCGGTAACCGAAATATTCGACAGGTTTAATCATACGGATAATCTGGCTTCTACCACCGACTCCGTCTTTATAGATTTTGACCTTTCCACTCAGCAGACACATCAAATGCGTAGGTGTCTCGCCTTCGCAATGGATGACTTCGTTTTTTTTGTAGTTCTGGAGTGTGAAGTGGTTGGCGAGGAATTCCCGTTGTTCGTCATTCAAGGGAGACCATATATCTGCAATCAACTCCGGAACATTAATATCAGACAAGTTTACTTTTACCATAACTGCTGCAAAACTGTGTTATACAGCACAAATGTAAAAAGAAAAAATTAAATATTGCACAAATATGACAAAAAGATGTCGTAGGGGGGGAGATAAAGGAAAATCTATATATTTACGATTAGACGATTTACGATTGAAGTTTGTATTGTTAAACAACTGCTCATTAGCAGGTGGGTTTATGATTGTATGAGTAACTCCAACCGTAAACCGTCAAATCGTAAATCGTAGTAACTTAATTGTTTATCGTAGTATCTCTATCCCCCTCCCTACGGGGGAGGGGCTAGGGAGAGGCCTACTTTGTAAACAGCAGCTCCCTATATTTCGGAAGCGGCCAGATTTCATCATCAATTTCCATCTCAAGGTGGTCGATGTGGTCACGGATACTTTCCAGATAAGGGCGTACGGTTTCTTCGTAAGCGAAAGCCTTGTCTTTGTAGTTATCCATGTGGTTGGCTACTTTGCGGGCTTCGGTCATTTCGCGTACTTGTACCTTGATGGCGGTTACGCGCTTGGAAATTTCGCGTACAAGCTCTTTCCGGTCGGCACTGAGGACTTCGTATTCTTCGGGAGAGAAGGTCTCGCGCAGGCCACGGAGATTTTCCAGCAGACGGTTTTGGTAGATAACGGCAGTCGGTACGATGTGGTTGATGGCAAGGTCGCCCAGCACACGGCTTTCTATCTGTACCTTCATGGTGTATTTCTCCAGTTCTACTTCCAGGCGGCAGGCAAGCTCCGTTTCGTTGAAGATACGTTCGCCGATGAGTACGGAACGGGACTGGTTATCCATGTAGTGCATCAAGGCTTCGGGAACGTGGCAGATGTTGGTCAGCCCACGGCGGGCGGCTTCCTGCTTCCATTGTTCGGAGTAGCCGTCACCCTCAAAGCGGATAGGCTCGGAGGCGATGATGGTCTCTTTCATAATGCGGAAGATGGCTTCATCCTTGCCGACTCCTTCTTCCATCAGTTTGTCGATGGATACTTTGAACTCGTTCAGCTGATTGGCCATAGCCGCATTGATGGCAATCATGGCGGCGGCGCAGTTGGCAGATGAACCTGCGGCACGGAACTCAAAGCGGTTGCCGGTGAAGGCGAATGGAGAAGTACGGTTACGGTCGGTGGTATCCAGTAATATTTCGGGAATACGTCCGATGCCTAATTTCAGTGTTGTCTTTTCTTCCGATGTCATCTTGCTGCTGCTTATCTGGCGGGCTATCTCGTCGAGGATGGAAGACAGCTGTTTGCCCAGGAAGATGGACAGAATGGCGGGAGGCGCTTCATTGGCTCCCAGACGGTGGCTGTTTCCGGCACTCATGATGGAGGCGCGCAGCAAGTTCTGGTTTTTGTATACCATCATCAGTACGTTTACCAGGAAGGTAAGGAACAGCATGTTCCCTTTCGGATTCTTGCCCGGTGCAAACAAATTGATACCCGTATCGGTGCAAAGCGACCAGTTGTTGTGCTTGCCGGAGCCGTTCACGCCGTTGTAGGGTTTTTCGTGAAGCAGTACGGCGAAGTGATGCTTGCGTGCGATGCGTTTCATCAGATCCATCACAAGCTGGTTGTGGTCGTTGGCAAGGTTGGCATTCTCAAAGATAGGCGCCAGCTCAAACTGGTTGGGAGCTACTTCGTTATGGCGGGTCTTGACCGGGATACCCAGTTTGTGACATTCGATTTCCAGTTCTTTCATAAAAGCTGTGACACGTGGGGGGATGGAGCCGAAATAGTGGTCCTCCAGCTGCTGGTCTTTGGCCGAGGAGTGTCCCATCAGGGTACGTCCGGTTAGACAAAGGTCCGGGCGGGCATTGTACAGTGCCGAGTCGACGAGGAAATATTCTTGTTCCCAGCCTAAATTGGTATAAACGCGTGTGATATTCTTGTCGAACAACTGGCATACGTCTGTCGCTGCTTTGTCTACGGCTGCCAAGGCTTTGAGCAATGGAGTCTTGTAGTCGAGCGCTTCGCCGGTATAAGAGATGAAGATAGTGGGGATGCAAAGTGTGGTATCTACCACAAAGGCAGGTGAGGAAACATCCCAAGCAGTATATCCTCGTGCTTCGAATGTGTTTCTGATACCCCCGTTGGGGAAAGAGGATGCATCCGGTTCCTGCTGGATGAGCAGTTTGCCGGAAAAACGTTCAATCACTTCCGTTCCTTCTCCGAATTCGATGAAGCCGTCATGTTTCTCGGCTGTTCCGTCCGTCAGAGGCTGGAACCAGTGCGTGTAGTGGGTGACGTTGAGGGACTTTGCCCAACTTTTCATGCCGTTGGCAATCAGGTCTGCCATTTCGCGGTTGATGGGAGTGCCTTTTTCGATGGCGTCGGTCACGGCTTTGTAGGCTTCACGAGGCAGGTATTCCTGCATTTTCTTACGGTCGAAGACATGGCTGCCGTAGTAGTCGGACAGTTTGTTTGAAGGGGTGGTCACTTCAAGAGGTTGCCGATTGGCAAGTTCTTGCAAAGCAAAAAATCGCATTTTTGACATATAAGTCTCTCCTTTTATTGGTTGTTGGGCGCAAAAATACATGTTTTTTCTGAACTACCCCCTCTTTTTTAGGGGGTATTCTCGAAAATATTAGTGTTTTTTGAGAATAGACCCCCTGAAAAAGTTTGCTTGTTATGGAAAAACGACTCAAAGCTTACGTTTGTTCCATGCCATGATTAGTAATCTTTCCGCATCACGATTAGTAATCTTAGTGCGTCGTGATTAGTAATTTTCATGCGTCACAATTACGAATCATTCTGTACATGACACTTGTGGCGCCCTTTTTATAACAATTTATATAGGTTCGTATTTATCTTGCACAAACTATGTGTGCTTGTGTATTATTGTCTCTCGCGCGTAACATATGTTTTATAATAAAGGGTGTCACAAGTGTCATCCCTGCTTCTTTATGGAACATGTTTTTGCATTACACGAATTCTTCCGTATATTTGTCCCGATTCTATAAGGAGAAATTGCGGTTGAAACGTTTGTTGTTTATATGGATTTGGATTTGCTTCTTGTTTTCTTTTGTACAGAAGGCAGGGGCGGAGCGTGTATCTTATCCGGTTGACAAACATGTGAGTTCCGCAGACTCCATCATGGAGAAAGTCATCTTCTTTGCCCCCCTTTATGAACGTATTATTGAAAGTTACAAGGCTGAGCTTTACATAAAGGGCTGGGTGAATATCCGTAAGAAGAATCATATTCTCCGCTACATCCCTTCCATGTTCCGGCCCAAAAAAGGGGTGCGGGAATATATGATGGAAACTTATAGCGATTTGCATTTTACTGCTCCCGACATCTATGACCAGAAGGTAAAGGCAAGTGTCGGCACTGCTTCCGAGTTTTGGGAAATGGACGGACGATTGCCGGAATATTTTCACATCAATATCTATTCTTCTACCCTATTATATGACAAACTACTCTCTCCTTTAGCACCCAATGCCAAAAAATATTATACTTATCGGATTGATACGGTGATGGGGGAACGGCATGCTCGCCAGTATAAAATCCGTTTTATGCCGAAAAGCAAAAGCTTTCAGCTGGTGGGCGGTTATCTGATTGTGAGTGATAACGTGTGGAGTGTACGCGAGATGCGTTTTTCCGGACGTAATGAGATGGTGCGGTTCAATAATCTGGTGAAGATGGGTAATGTGGGCGATTCGGACGAATTTCTTCCGTTGCAGTATGATGTGGATGCAACGTTCCGTTTTTTGGGAAATGTGGTAGATGGTACTTATGAAGCTGTACTCGATTATAAGAACATCATTCAGAAAGCTCCTGGAAGTGATATACGGAAGTCGGTGAAGAAAAGTAAATATGACTTGTCAGATTCATACACGTTGCGTACGGATACGAATGCTTTTCGGCGTGATACTGCCTACTTTAAAACTTTACGTCCCATTCCGTTGACCCCGCACGAGGAAACATTGTATCAGGATTTTTTCTTGCGTCGGGATACACTCATCCGGAAAAAGAAGCCGGTCAATAAGAATCTGGAATTCTGGGGACAGATTGGGGATGCTCTGATTAGTCGCTACACAGTAGACCTTGATAAATTGGGAAGTGTACGCTGTTCGCCGTTGATTAATCCTTTTCTTTTGAGTTATAGCGGCAAACATGGAATTTCGTATCGGCAGGAATTCAAGTACAACCGTATATTCAGGGGCGACCGCCTGCTGCGAATCGTTCCCCGGATAGGTTATAATTTTAAAGAGAAAGAATTTTACTGGAGGGTGAAGTCTGATTTTGATTATTGGCCTCGTAAGCGTGCGGCATTTCATCTGGAATTTGGTAATGGTAACCGGATTTATAGTAGTGATGTGCTGGATGACTTGAAAGCTATTCCCGACAGTATCTTTGATTTCAACCAGATACATCTGGATTATTTCAAGGACTTGTATCTGAATCTGCGCCATAGCTGGGAGATAGTGAACGGCTTGTCGCTGGAAGTGGGTATATCCATGCATAGACGTACGGAAGTGAACCGTTCCCGGTTTGAACTTAACTATCCGAGTATGCCATCGGTAAAATCTGTAACAAACGTAGGTTCCGGCGGCTCGTCGTTCTTTCCGAATTTCGACCCCAATGTCCTGAATAAGTTTCGGCATACTTATAACAGTTTTGCCCCCCGTGTCCGTTTGTCTTGGACTCCGGGACAATATTACTATATGAATGGTGACCGTAAGGTGAACCTTCACTCCAAATACCCTTCCATCTCGGTGGATTGGGAACGGGGCATCAGCGGAGTATTGCAGAGCAGCGGTTCGTACGAGCGTGTGGAGGTCGATTTGCAGCATCAGGTTTCTTTGGGATTGATGCGCGATATTTATTGGCGCTTTGGCTGGGGAGAGTTCACCAATCAGAAAGAACTGTACTTTGTGGACTTTGCCAATTTGCGGCGCTCCAATCTGCCTATGGGTTGGAGCGATGATATTGGCGGGGTGTTCCAATTGCTTGATGGGCGTTGGTATAACTCTTCCCGCAAATATATCCGTGGACACCTTACATACGAAGCGCCTTTCCTTCTGCTTCGCCATTTGATGAAATATACCCAGTATGTCTTGAACGAACGTCTGTATCTGAATGCACTGGTAGTACCTCACTTGAAACCTTATCTGGAAGTAGGGTATGGCATTGGTACGCATATTTTTGATTTTGGCTTGTTTGCCAGCTTTGCAAACTGGAAGTATCAGGAAATTGGTTGCAAATTCACCTTCGAGCTGTTTAACCGATAGTAATGTGCCAATGTGATAATGTGTCAATGACCTGCGGCGTGATGGCACAGCATAAACATATCGCAGCCAATTAGCATATTGACACATTAATCAATTGTCAATTATTGATTCTTTTGTAACTTTGCTGCAAATTACTTGGAGCTATGGGTATAGTAATAGGAATAGATGTGGGTGGAAGTACCACGAAAATCGTTGGAATTAATGGAGAACAGATACAGTCTCCAATGTTTATTACGGCTACCGACCCGGTGACTTCCTTATTCGGAGCATTCGGTAAGTATATTTATGACAATGGTATACAGCTGGTCGATGTGGAGCAGGTGATGCTAACGGGAGTGGGAAGCGCATTTGTCAACAGCCCTCTATATGGACTGCCTACTCGCAAAACGGATGAGTTTATTGCCAATGGTTTGGGAGCCAGACATGCAACGGATATAGACCAACTGATTGTAGTCAGCATGGGTACCGGCACTTCTTTTGTGAAAATTGACGGCGACAAGGTGCAGCATATTGGCGGCTTGGGGATTGGTGGAGGTACCTTGCAGGGACTATCAAGGTTGCTGTTGAAAACTCATGATATTCATCAAGTGTCCGAGTTGGCTGAGAAAGGGGATGTAACTCGTGTCAACTTGCAGATAGGTGATATTTGCAACACTGCTTTGCCTGACTTGCCTGTGAGTGCTACCGCCTCTCTTTTCGGGAAAGCAGATAGCAATGCTTCTCAAGAAGATATTGCCTGCGGTATAATTTATACGGTGCTTCAAACCATTGGAGGAGCTGCTGTACTGTCAGCTTTGAATAGTCCTATCAAGGATTTCGTTCTGATAGGGAATCTTACCCAACTGCCTCAGTGCCGGGAGGTATTTTCTAAAATGGAAGCCATCTATCATGTACATTTTCATATACCGCCCTATGCTGAATATAGAACAGCAATAGGAGCGGCATTGGCATACGTAAAAGAAAGGCAAGGGTAGTGGTTACTTCTTGCTTGCCTTCTTCATATAGCTGTTTATCAAGGTACATGCGGGAGCGGCCACCGTACCGTGGTCAAATCCCTCCATCTGATAGAGGGTGGTTTTTTGTCCCAGTGCTTTGAGGAGGGCATATAAATGAGCGTTTTCCTCATAGCGTGCCAGCATCTCCAACTCTTTGTCGCCAGTGATAAGTATCATGGGTGAAGCGTCCTTTCTTACGTTATTGGAAGGAGCATATTTATCTATAATCGGAGTGTCGGAAGGCAGCCCGCGTTCTTTGCGGATGGTGTAGTGGGTAGTAGTCTGTCCGCTGATGGGGAAAGCACCTGCCAGGCTGTTGGCGTCAATATTCCACTTTGCCAGGTAACTCTTGTCCAGATTGAGCATCAGACAGAGATAACCACCGGCTGAATGACCGGCTATGTATATTTTATCTTTATCTCCTCCGAATTCTTCTATGTTCTCGAAAGTCCAAGCAACGGCCTCTGCGGCATCTTCCGTGTAGGCAGGATTTTGGGCACGCGGGCTGAGTCGGTAGTTTACGGCTATCACGGCGTAGCCTTGATTCAAGAACTCCTTCGGGAAATGTTTCTCTCCGACTTCCAGTCCTCCACCGTGAAACCAGACAAGGGTTGCAAATCCTTTTTTATCTGTAGGATAATGGATGTCGAGCTTACAACGCTCCAGCTTATAGCTGTCCTTTTCGCCAGGATGAAGATAGGAAATGTTCTTTTGTGTACGGTAGTTGTTGTCCGTTGTCTGATTTTGGCTATAACATAATAATGTATAGCAAATGATGGAAATGCATGCGATTATCTTTTTCATGATAAATTATTGAGATTATGTATAAATGAAACGATGCAAAGGTAACATTTTTTTTGTTCTTTAATTGATTATTCCACTGCTGTTTTGAATGCTTTTTGTTTTGTAGTTCAAGAAAATACTTCTATCTTTGCGCCCGATTTACAATGAGTCAACATAAAGTCTCACTTAATTAACGAGTTAAACAATTTATTTATTAATGGAAAATTTAAAGAATGTAGCTCCTATTGAAGACTTCAACTGGGATGCTTATGAGAACGGCGAATCAGTAGCCAGTGCAAGCCACGAAGAACTGGAAAAGGCGTATGACAATACGTTGAACAAGGTTAACGACCGCGAGGTAGTTGATGGAACCGTAATCGCAATGAACAAGCGTGAAGTAGTTGTGAACATCGGTTACAAATCAGACGGTATCATTCCGATGAGTGAATTCCGTTACAATCCTGAACTGAAGGTTGGTGATACTGTTGAGGTATACATCGAAAATCAGGAAGACAAGAAAGGACAGCTCGTTCTGTCTCACCGTAAAGCTCGTGCTACCCGTTCTTGGGATCGCGTAAACGCAGCTTTGGAAAACGAAGAAATTATCAAGGGTTACATCAAGTGCCGCACAAAGGGTGGTATGATTGTAGACGTATTCGGCATCGAAGCTTTCTTGCCGGGTTCTCAAATCGACGTGAAGCCTATCCGCGACTACGATGTATTCGTTGGCAAAACAATGGAATTCAAGGTTGTTAAGATCAACCAGGAATTCAAGAATGTGGTTGTTTCCCACAAGGCTCTTATCGAAGCCGAACTGGAACAACAGAAGAAGGAAATCATCGGTAAACTCGAAAAAGGACAAGTTCTCGAAGGTACCGTTAAGAATA
>OILY01000016.1_pt1 | contig 103276 bp, 109 predicted proteins | sample 1584641 | NCBI WGS metagenome assembly OILY01 (sample SAMN02674606, study PRJEB24791) | human gut metagenome, SKBSTL068 | isolation source: stool | host: Homo sapiens | place: USA | reverse complement strand
TACTTTGTGTATGAATTAGTTGGCTGATTTTGTAATATTTAATGAATGTCCCTACTTAATTGAATGAAATATGGAATTCGAACCACTTTATAGCCATAGCTTTCATATAGCTTTTAAATTTCAATATCAGCTTTAATGCATTCTGGTTTCTGATAATGCTGAAGTCCATCAAACTCAATAATTAACTGCAAACGTTCACACCTATAATCTAGTCTTATTCTTCTTCCTAAACCATCAATTATCTTATCGTGAATCCATTCTGATGCTTGGATTTCTGGGAATATAACAGCTAAATAGTCCTCCATTCCAGTTCTGTGCAATCCAGTATCTTTATCAATACCAGCCTTTGCCGCCAGTTCTTTTGTTTCACGAAGGAATCCCATTTATTATCTTTAACAAGATTATTCATGCTACAAATCACTAGTGTCCACTAAAAATTAGAGGACGAGTTAAAAATTATAATTACTAAATAAATTAGGTCCAACAAGACCGCTTTGTTCTTTGCCATCATTAAATTTAGTTTTGCTGAAGAGATCCCTTAATGGAGTCTTGTCCGTAAGAGAAATGCTAAGAATTTGTAGGACCTCCTATGTCGATCTGTCCAGTTTCATATCATGTTACATGACAGCCACAAAACAGTAGGCAATGATTACTGAGTAGACTTGTATCTTTACAGCGTTCTCGGAAGTACTCCAAAAATTCTTTATTTAAAGGTGTTTCTTGAGCCATTTAAAGAACAGTTCCAATTACCATCGATCTTTAAAGTTCCGTGACCTGTAAGGCTGGAATATGTTTTGTATTTGTCAGATAAATGAACTCCCGTTCGTCTTTTACACCTCAAAACCTCACCAAACGAATTGTTTCAAGGTATGATTTTGGGGTATAAAAACCGGTAAGTTCAATCTTACAGTCGGGCTGTATATTCTTAGGTAAACGTCATTTCCATTTGAGTACTTTCGCCTTAGTGTTTGTTTTAGCTAGTACGATAAAGAATGATTCCATCACATGTTTTTTATATAGACAATGATAATCGTTATATGCACGGTCAAAAATAATAAAAGGAGCAGATTCATAAGATATTACATCCATTATCCTGATATCGTTTATCTTTGCTTCGGCTATATGGATAAAGGCAGGCACTTGACTCTCTACATCATACAACTTGGAATTTTTATACCTCCCTTATATGTACGAAAGTTAGCCCAAAGAAACAGGTTCAGACAAAAGTCAATCGTGGTAGAATCGAAGGCATATACATTTCCGTTTAGTTTGAATATATCATTTACTCTTTTCTTTCTGGCCTCGCTTATCATATAGAATGCGAAGTCCTCAAAGATACGGTAGTTCCGATTCTCATTTGCTTTTGCAAGGTTACTCCGAGTGACATGTTTTCCAACTCCAAGATGGTAACATTTCTCTTGATGTGCATTCAGCGCAACAATCAGATCACGAAAACTTTTACGGTTGCACAATTGTCCGAACATCAAAGCAAGAAGTTGATTCCAGCAAGTAAAATGCTTAACATACCTGTTGCCATCATACTTCTTTACGATACGGAGAAACTTGTAATTGTCTAAAAACTCAACCATTTGGGCGAAAACGTATTTTCCTTTATTCATATACAGCCTAACATAAAAGGTTGCAAAGTTATGATTTCAAATCGTTACGCAAGAAAACCTTTTGTAACAAATTGTAATTCAATAATTTCAAAGAACTATTTGCGATTTTTAGTGGACAGTAATGATTTTCTTTATCTAATTAACCAATTCTTCAATGGAGTTAAATGTATATTTCCATTACTCAATTGAGTTTTTACATAGTAACCTTTTTGTATATACCTGCCATCACAATATTGATTATTCCCATTTTCATAATCTATATAAGGATAAATAGCAAGATATTCAGCTCCCCTAAAAGTTTCATTAGTTTTATTAATTGGTAATAATGCAATATGTTCTTTATACTTTGCCGCATCTCCTAAACCTAACTCCCAATTACACCATTTTGAGTTAATTGCACTTGGTGTAGCAACCAAAATAAATTTATTAGCGACCTTTATTTTTTCTTTTAAAGAATGAGCTGTTTCCGCATTAGTGTAGGCAGGCATAGAGGGATCCATCCAATCTACATATACATCAACCCCTTCCTCTTTAAGGAATGCAACAACACCTTGGAGTATCTCTTGTTCATCATGTTTGTGAGAAAGAAATACCATCGGACGAGATTTATCTCTATAATAACTTTCATTTAAATCTACGATATTATCAGCAGAGAACATTTGTGTTCTACTTCTATAATTTGATAGCTGTGTTTCTGATATAAAACTCATAATTAATCTAAGTTTATATGCACATCATATGCATCTTTGTTGTTTTTTATTTCAATAGCCTTTTCTATGTAATAATTATGATTTTCCATAAAATCATCCCACTTTACAGTTTTAAAAAATGAAGGTTCTTCATTTATATATATATTTTCCCCATTACATTGTCGAAACTGTTTATCCTTGATATTAAAACTGTTATCTCGTAATATTTTAAATAACTTACTTGTGAAATGGGTAGTGCAATTACAATATAAATCTGATTTATAATACCAATTATATAAACCAGTTTCATCAGGAAGAACAACTCCTAATATAGCATTCATTTGCTTAGTATAGTTGCCATTTGGTACAGTGCGTAGAGAATATGAAACTTCCCAAGGTATCCATTGATCTTTCTCTGGTTGATCCGTTTTCATTCCTTTAGATACTAATACAATTGTTATTGAGCACTGCCTGATTTTCGACTTTAATACTGTCTCTATTGTTGTATCAGAAAATTCAGCTAAACTCTCTCCATCCTTCTCACCAAGGTTTATATTGTCTTTTCCTATTTTTTCTTGCAACTTGTCTACATAATGGCGGACTTTGGTATCCACTCTTACCATTTGTCCCCATATATTTTTCTCATAAACACCTAAGTCTTTAACTAGGGTATCGGCGTATTTGTATGACACAAAAACTTTTCTATCCATCTTGATTATATATTATTAAGTAAATATTTCTGGAATAAAGACATGTATGCATAATCTTTTACTAATCGCTCATTCTTATCTAAAAATTGTTCATCATATATTTTTTTTGCTGCTGCTCCAGTGCTTGCTATAGGTAGAATAATGGCATGTGGATGTTTCCTTATGAACATTTTATATTCTTCTTCTACTCCTTCCATTCCACCTATAAAAACTCCAGCAGCAAATTCATGCTCATCCAACATTCTGTTTCTCATTTCCAACAAAGATTTTTCTCTATCTTTATCAATAATATCTGTTAATACTACATTTTTGAATTTATTATTATCTTCTGGAAAATATTTTTCAAAAAATCTTGATTGGTATAGTGTTATGTGTTCTTGAATATTCAAATTCAATTTATCCATAACATGATATATTAAAGGAGTAATAGACGGATGACCTCCCCAAATGAGTTTATGGCAAGGGAGCACTACTGTTGTTAATGCAATTACTGCATCTCGTATTGCTATAATATCAGCTGTTTCTATATATCCAGGATCTCTTTCTTGCAAAGGAATACTTGCTGATAAAAATATATTTTTTATATCGTTGTTTCTAGCCATTTCTTAAAATCTTGTTTTTTTAAAGTCAATATATCTTTTTTAAAGTTGCCATTTAACCAATCTAGATGTTTTAACCATTTATCTCTAATCCTTAAATCATCATATATCAATCTAATGCAGGTGTGTTGTGGATTTTCATTATATCGGTATTGAATCTCTGCTGCTTGACAGTTGAAAGATTGTGGAACTCCGATTGTAGGAATATAAATAATCTGCTTGTCAGATATCACTTCTGTTAAATATCTTTCAGGTTGAACCGTGATGTTTCTACCACATTGCTTGGCAATATTCATAAATTCGGTTATTAAATTATCTTGCCTAGATGCTAGATTTCTAGCTCGTACTGACTCTACCAATTGCACTATTTCTTCAACTTTACCTTTTTTCAGTTTTGATTTATCCTTATCGTCATAAATTGTATCAACGAAATCAACCTCTTCTAATTTTAAAGGGAAGCTTAAATGGGAAATAGCATCAATCTTATGATTGGGCCAAACTAATTGGACAATTCCAATTTGTTTTGAACCAGCTTCAGCGAGTTCTTCCTTACACCAATGACTTTCCAGAAATCCTGGGGTATTTAGTAATAGTATTACATCACAATCGGTCATTCTGTGCCACAGTTCCTCTTGGAAAGGTTCACCTTTTTCGATGGAATGTGTATCTAAGAAGACATCAAAGTGATGGGATTCGAGGGCTTCATACATTTGTATGGCCACAGAAGTTGATTCTGATCTTTTATAACTTATAAATATTTTTCTTGTGTTTCTCAGGAGTTCAAATGCTTGTAAAACAACATTCGCAATCCGACATCGTTGATTATCATTATATAGAATTCCATTTTGATTTTCAAGTTCTTTCGGTATTTCGTCTGAGAAATTGCTGTAATAAACTGGAAGTATCATTGTTCCATCCTTAATTAACTTGTCGACAATAGGTAAATCTTTAAAATCTCCATTTTTGTCTCCAAAATATATAGAGAATGTAGGTTGATTCCCTACATAATCTTCTTCCCAATTACTTCGGTCTATTATATTTAGAATACCTTCAGGTAATTTTAAATTGGTAATTTCTAATATAATTTGAGCCTTAATTTCTTCGACAATAGAATCTTCTATTGAGCCCAATAAGATTAATTGATATCTATATTTCATGTCGTTTTTTATTTACCTGTTTTTAGCAATATCCGATATCTATGCATATAGCATTCAGAAAACACAAAGTTACTAATTCATAATGAGAAAAGCTAAAAAATGGCAGGGAAACGCCACTTGCGAAACTAAAAAATCGCAAAAGGAGTATTTAATTAATCAGGTACTAGTGATGGAGTGTCATATAGGAGAGAATGTACCTGAAGTTACGGCAATAGATGAAAGCGTATACCGCCTGAGTTGTTCTTCCGCCTGAGTGAACTTCAGTAAGAGAAAGTTTAGGCATGGAAGGACTGAACGAAGTTGACAATCTAATGCTAGTCCTTCCACTGTTTTTGCGTATTCTGCTATTTTAGGAATAATTTCACCTGTAAGTGGCATACTAATATTGGCATCTACCACTGCACCTAAGACAGTGTTTTTCATATAAATAACATATCTAATAATTTATCATACAGAATAGCAAAATTACATTATAATTCAAACTTATAAATTGTCATTCTTTACAGTTCTTAATATAACTATAGACAACCATTATTTCATTTCTTACAGCAAATATCGCCCTTTGCCACTGACTATGCAAGGCGGCCCTATCGGGCTGGTTGGCTGGAAAAAAATCATCCTCGCTTCGCTCCGGTATTTTTTTTCGCCAAGCCTTGCACTGTTCATTGGCAAAGAACAGCCGGGCCAGTAAGAAATTGAAATACTGGCTCCACGGAGCCGGTCATGTCTAATTTAAATAAAAGAATATGACTGAAGAAGTTGGAAAGAAGGTATGTGAAGGTACAGTAGCAGACCTCATGAAGGACAAGACCGGAAAACAGACGGTTATCACGTTGACAAGAAAGAATGCTTATCGAGTGAAGAAAATCAGAGAACAAGGGACGGATGACGAAGCCGTCCTTTTTCATTTCCGTAAACGCTGTACGGGAATGGGCTCCTATGTACACACCATCGAAACGGCAGACGGGGAAACAGAACTTCATCCAAATGAATTTGAAAAATGGGAAGCTGTGGAATTCCTGTATCCCGGCTATCTGGAAGACCTGCTTGATGCTGCATACAACGCGTACAGATGGAGTTCTTTCGAACCTGAAGCAAGGGCGGAAACAGACATCATGCAATATGAAAAACAACTTGTAGAGGATCTGAAACAGATTCCGGAAGAAAAGCAGAACGAGTATGTCAGTGCATACCATAGCAAGTTCTCTGCCTTGCTGGGCAGTCTCTCACGATGTGCCAGTCCGATGGTGATAGGGCCTGCCAAATTCAACTGCCAGCGCAACAACAAGGCCTTGGATGCATACCAGAACAGATTTGATGAATTTCATGACTGGCGTAACCGCTTCAAGGCTGCCATGGAAAGGATGAAAGAGGCTGCCAAACCGGAAGAACAGAAGCAGGAAGAGGCATGGAACCGCCTGAAGCGTGACATTGCAAGCAGCGCACAGACCATTCATGATATTGATACCGGTAAAGCAAGAGGATACAGCCGTGCCTTGTTTGTCAGTAGTATCCTCAATAAGGTAAGCACCTATGCAGGAAAAGGAGAAGTGGAAATCGTACAGAAAGCGGTAGACTTCATTACAGACTTCAATGCGCAATGCAAGAAACCGGTTATCACTCCGCGGAACCGTTTCTTCCAACTGCCGGAAATGGCACGCCAGGCCAGACTGAAACTTCAGGAAATCAGAGAACGGGAAAACCGTGAACTGAAATTTGAAGGCGGAACGCTGGTATGGAATTATGAGGCAGACCGCCTGCAAATCCTGTTTGACAGTATTCCGGATGACCAGAGGCGCAAGGAACTGAAATCATACGGTTTCAAATGGTCGCCGAGATACCAGGCATGGCAACGGCAACTTACACAGAATGCCGTATATGCAGTCAAAAGAGTGTTGAACCTTCAAAACCTATAAGACATGAAAGACCGATTGAAATATGTAATCGATTCCCGCTACTTCGACGGAACATGCCTGACAAGTATGAGTGACGGATTCCGCAATGATTATGGCGGAGAAACAATCGAAGAACTGCGCATACGGGAAAACAACCCCTATCTGAAAGCAGTAACACCTTCAGAAATGGACAAGAAGCTGCGGCTATACCATCAGTCCCTGTCCGAACCGTTCAAGGAAATCTCCGAAGAAGATTACTATGACCTTCTGGATGTACTGCCACCCTTGCGCATGAGACAAAACTCGTTCTTTGTGGGAGAACCGTATTACGGAAATATGTACTCTTTCTGCTTCACCCGTCAAGGAAGATATTTCAAGGGCCTACGCTCCGTACTCACTCCGCAATCCGAACTGGACAGTCAGATAGACCGTCACTTGGAAATCATCAACCGGAAAGCCGTGATCTCAAAAGAGGAAACAAGCAAAACAATCAGCGGAACCAGACTAATTCCCTATTATTTTTCACTGGACGGAAAACAGCCCGTATTCATCTGCAACCTTGTTATCCAATCAGATTCCAGACAAGCAAGGACGGACATGGCGAATACCCTGAAAAGTCTTCGCCGGAACCATTATCAGTTCTATAAAGGAAAAGGGCATTACGAAACTCCGGACGAACTGATAGACCATGTATCAGGAAAGAAGTTCACCCTTGTTTCCGACGGACATTTCTTTCAATATCCTCCCGGCAGGGAATCCGCAACTTTCATCGGACACATCAAGGAGACATCAGAGGAATTTCTTTTCCAGATCTATGACCGTGAATATTTCCTGTATCTCCTTAAAAGACTGAGGACCGTGAAAAAGGAATCAGCACAGGAACAAATAAATATCAAATCATAACATTCGGGGGAATGCGGTAGAATGACTGCCGTATTCCCTCATAAAAACAATACAAGTATGAACAAATCAAACACTCTATACTGGAAAACAGCCACAGATCCGACTGAGCGCATTGAGGTCAGACTCGTCCTTAACAGTTATATCGACAATGATAATCTGTATGTAGGACTTGAATCCCGGTCTAAGGAGAATCCGGAATGCTGGGAATCCTACACGGACATCATCGTCAACCTCAATTCCCTTCCCCCGTTCCATGCCTATGTGGACAACCGGGACTGCAACAGACATGTGCATGATTTTCTGACCAGTAACAGAATAGCAGAACCTGCCGGATTTGAATATCAGGGATTCAGAATGTTCCGCTTCAACCCTGACAGGTTGAAGGAACTCGCACCCGAACAGTTCAAGACAATCAGCGCCAAACTGCCACCACAGGATGACATGATAAAGGACATCATCTATCAGGAAAGACGTTTCCCTTTGAGAACTGTTCAAGACATTCACGGAATATATCTTGTTTCAAGCAAGGAACTGGAAAAATCTCTGATCGAAGGAGTACGGAACTTGGATGCTTCGGCAAATGAACTGTTGGATGGCATCTGCCTGTTCTGCTCCACACAGGAACTGCGCTATCTTACGGATGCAGAACTGATAGAAACAATCTACGCACAATAAAAAGGAAGAACAAATATGAAAACCGGAGACATTGTATTTCTGAGACGTCCCTATAAGGGATACCGTGCCGTCGAACTGATGGAAAGACTGGAATGCCGCTGGCTGGTCAGGATTGTCGAGAGCGGTCTTGAACTGGAGGTATATGAAGATGAACTTATATCAGAATTTTAATACGGACAAAGTGTTATGGAAAAATATCAGTTTGCATTCCATTCGGAAATAATCGGCTATACCTCTCCTCATATCGGCGAGGTCAGAAAAGCCATACACAGAAAAGTGGAAAAGGAAAAGTCTGCCGCCATAAAGAATGATATTGAGCTGCACATGTACAAGGTGCATGACGGCATACCGGTTCTCCTTAACACCTGCTACCTGTACGATGAAAAGGGATGTATGGTACACGGAAGTATCAAGGGAACCAAGGATTATCTGCTTGAGACATGGAGATACCATACAAACAGACATTCCAAAGGTTTCAGTTCCACAAGAATCAGGCCCTGCACGACAAGCAGGGCTTTTTCGTTTGTATAACTCTTATAATCAGGAATCATGAACCAGACATTACAACTTACAGACTATATTCCACAGTATGTAAGCCTCTCCTACGTGGACTACCGGGATGACCTTGATGAGCATGAAGACATCCAGGAGGAATGCATCCGTTCCAACAATATGGAAAAACTCTATGAAAAGGCATACGAATGGTATGAGGAACAGGAAAGCTCAAACATGCACGACTATCTGGAGAAGACAAGAAAGAATATGGAAACGGACAATTTAGCCGGAGAGTTTGAAGAGCATGAAGATGAAATCAGAGAACTTATCTACGACCGGAACGATTCCGACCCGGTAAAGGATCTGATATGCAACTCGTCCGTCACTAATTTCTTCTATTCGCTCGGAGTGGAAATCAGCGGATATCTGACCGGTTGTTCACTGCGGGGAGAATCAGTCGCCATGGCCTGCCATAAGGTACGCCGCGCACTGCATCTGAAAAAGGGGCAGTTTGACGAGAAGATTGAAGAACTGGTAGAGAATGCCACATACGGCGGAGAACTGCGCATCTACTTCAACGCCATGTTTGACAGGCTCATCAGCAAAGACCCTGAGAACGATTTCAAAAGCATCCGTTTCCACGGGAATGTAGTGGTGGCCATTGCCGACAGCCGGAACGGTTCCGGACATCATGTACGGATTCCGCTGGACATCACTTTTCCTTTCCGAAGGGAGAACCTGTTTGTCGATTCACAGGTACACTATTCCTATGCCAATGAAGTCTGCGGCATGACCAATGACTGGTGTGATTCCACAAAATGGGAAACGGGCATGATACCTTTTACCGGATCTGTCCGAAAAAGCCGGATGGCTGAATACAAGAAACAGGAAGCCGCTTATGAGCAGACATTCCGAGACGGGAAATGCACCTTCGGTGACATGAACTACAAACGCCACCGTAATGTGCGATATTCGAATGAATATCCTGCCGGATGCAGATGCCCTCATTGCGGTACTTTCTGGATTGACTGAAAAACATTTATTAGCCAATAAAATTATATCTAACAATTGAAACTTTTTCTCATATTTTCTTTTTATAAATTTACTAATTAGAAGATCCAAATAAAGCTTTAGATGATCTACGGAGCATAGTAACAAACTCCATCATTGCAAACCCTGCAAGGAAAGAAACGATTAGATATGTATTTAAATCTTTGCTACTAAAAAGCGATGAAAACATAGAAGTCCGGAATGCAACTATAAGAAAGGCGGTTATTGGCACACCAATTATAGGTCGAAAGACATACCAAGGCCACCATGTATCCATATTTTGTCCACCTTTATAACACTCCCAACCTATATAATCGTAAAACGTACGTGCACAACAACCTAGAAAAACTATACATAAAGTTAAAACAAAAAGTTGTTTTGTATTAGAGTAATTGTTATTAGACTTATAAATTAGTTCATTTACCTTTTTTATATACTCTTGCTTATGAGAATCATTTTTTATAGAATCAATAGGTTCCATACAATTGTATAATAATTCTTTTTCGGAATTATCTATAGCTTTATAAGTAGAAATAGAAGTATCAGAAATAGCAAACCATACAGGCGGTTCATCCTTAATTCTCAGATTTTTTGTTAAATTCTGAATAGGAATTTCTACATTTGATTTTGATAACACATCTGAATAATAGATCAATGTATAATGTAATGCTATAAAGCAAACTATAATAGTTAAACTGAGTATTATAATTTTTTTCCATATAAATTTTGTTATTTGCATTATTCTTTTAAACAAATTACATTCTTTAATAAATTGATTGTCAATTGCATTTACATACGGAAGAAAAACATCAAGTGGCTCTCTAATAGTATTATTAGGAGTATTAAAAGTTGTATAAGGGGATAATCTAATATATCTAAACACAGCATAAAAGTCAAGTGTTTTTTTTACTTCAACATCTCTATCAATATTGTATTGTTCAAGGATAAGTCTTGTAAAAGGATGCGTAGGACTACTATGTGACAAGATATAACCAATACCCAAAAGTGAATCCCCCGACATCATTCCTTCAAAATCAATAAATGCAGCTAAATGATTATCTTTAGATATTATTATATTATCAAAACTAAAATCACTCCATACTAAGCATGGTGATGGTTCTTTTATTTTATCAACATAGTCAAAGAGTCCATTACAGATTTTGATATATTTCAAATTTTTTGTCTGCTTAAAATATTTTCTAGACTTTTCTATTTCAGCCTTAAGAAAATGACTCCATGAATTATATTCATTGATTCTACCTCTATTGACACCACCATATTTATCGACTTTTATTTTGTTAATTTCTTGATAATTACTAATTACCTCAATACAAATATTCTTTAATTCATTCTCATTTAGAGTGGTGAATTTATCATTGAGTGTTTCACCTTCTACCCATTCATATATGAGATAAGCAATTTTACCTTCTGTTCTATTTATACAAATTGGCAATGGAGCTTTTATATCTTTTTTTGCAAAATCTATAAGATATGAATATTCAACTTCAGCTAACCATCTTCTTGGATTTGGATAACAACGAACAACATACTTTTTAGTTTTTGTATACATCTTGTATGTATCAGTCATTACCCCTTTATTAATATACTCAAGTGTTATATCATTCCAACCTTCAGCCTTTAATTGTTTAAGAACTGCATTTATCGATGTAAACATTTGTTTATATATAAATTTAATTCCTTACTTATATTGGGAGTAAAAAAATATTTTTTAAACATTTCTATGTCTTTAATCCTGTAAGCATTTTCGATTACCCATTCCTTTGTTTGCTTTTCAAATTCAAAACCCAATTTATTTTGAAAATGAAGAAGCCGAAACCAAAAAACAGAAACAGCCGACAGAGGTATATCATTAGAAACAGGTTTTTCTGGAAAATCCAAACGAACAGCTCGCAAAACGCGATTATTTATATCTGTTATGCCATGTACAGGATCATAAATAGTGCCTGTTTTAATATTAACACCTATTGCATTGGCTGTAAAATCAAAATTTTTCAACAAATCATCAATTGTAAGAATTGGGTTAGGAGAAACTATAAAATTGTAAAATGGGACAATGTCGACATAATGCCCATCAATTGCATTGGGATAAAATCGAGGTGAACCATATTGTCCATATACAACACGGCCATATTTCTCTAAATATGTAATTAGCATATTCAGTTCTTCTATCGTACAGTTTATAAAAACATCAATATCCTTACCACCATTTCCATATAAGATATAGTCACGAATATACCCACCACATACATAAAAATTTTCTATGTCTTGATAATCAAATAAAAGATTCCATATTGGGTGCTTATTTAAAAATTGAAGACTAGTAATTTCATTCATCTTTTATTAATATTATATTGATTCTTCTTAATTCATTTACAAAACTAATAAAAGAATCTTTTTCTAGAAGATAGATTATCAATTATTCTTCTTAGCATTTATCTTATTAAAGATGTCATTATATCTTCTATTTATAAATAAGTTACATAAAAGTCTAAAAATTATTTTTAATGATTAATTCAAAATAAAAGAATTATATCAAATAACATTATATATGAACACATTCTTTTTACAATTTTAATTTTTAACCACATATACGTTATAAATTCTCTATTTACTGTATATCAAGAATAAAAAAACAACTATAAAAATCCAATATAAATTTAATCATGTAAAAGCTTTATTCATATTAAGGAAGATATACAATAAAATATATTGATTTGATTAATAGTGCCTTACGGTGAAATACATTTGCTTTTCTGAGAAGACCTCAAAATACATCTCTTAAACTTGACAGCATCCTCATTTCTTGCTGCAAAAATAGCTGTTTGCCGCGCAACTCCCGCAAGGCGGCCCTGCCGGGCTGGTTGTCTGGAAAAAAATCATCCTCGCTTCGCTCCGGTATTTTTTTCCGCCAAGCCTTGCAGGGATGCGGGCAAACAGACAACAGGGACAACAAGAAATAAGAATGCCTGTACCTTACAGGCAGACAATGTATAACAATAAATATCAGAAGTCATGATTACAGACCAGAAGAAACAGAACAGGCTTCACGCGGATACCGGAACAGAGCTGTTCTCCATCAGACAAAGGAAGGAAGCCGTCACAAGGATGCTGGACATTCTGAAAGAAACTCCGGAATACCTACAGGTTATGAACCATATACCGGCTTATGCCATGGATAACGATACGTCAGAATGGTGGAATTCGGAAGAATCGGAAAATTTCATGAACTCACTCCTGGAAGTGATGGAAAGCTATACTCCGGACGGATACAGGTTCGGACCGAAATCCGGCACGACTGACCTTTACGGCTACTGGGAAAGCAAGACCGGACGGACAACCCTCTTCCATCTGCTTTTCAGTCTGGAAAGCGGATATGAATGGGGAAAAGGTCTTTCCCATGAGAAAACGGACGCATTCTACAAGGAAATAAAAGAGAAATTTCATGGAGAGGGATTCGACACGGACATAACCGGCTGTACATCACAGGCCATGTATCTTGTAAAAGGAAAGACACGCCTGTACCTGCATCCGATGGAAATAAGCGGCTACTGTGAAACACTGCATATTCCACAGATTACAGCCATACTGAAAAAAGGAGGCCGTACATTCCGTCTTGTAAAGGATACGATAGCGGAAGAGGTGTATTCCTTCACCGATGAAGAAGAAATGGAATATTACCGTGCCAGATACGGAACGTGCATCCACCGGAATATACTGGATGCCTTCAGCAACCGCCGGGCAGGGAAAGAGGACATACTTTCCATGATGGCATCACGGATAAATGTGGCGACGACATCACATCTGCACGGTATCGGATATGATTCGCCTGCATACAGGTTCGTGCATGAGGCATACGACAGACTGGTAAACAACGGAAAGCTGAAGGAGAATGTCCGGGAAATCGGTTGCTGCAACATCATAATGGCCATTTCAAATACCAACGCAATATGAGACTGAATTACAATGACATGCTGCTTCTGGCAATATGGGAATACAACAGGAGACAGGACGAGGATCTGACCCTGGAACTGTTTCAGGAAACATTCGGACTGGTTCCCGGCGCACATTTCCATGACAAATGGGTGCATTATTACAACAAGAACCTGCTGATGATGGCCGCCTATTTCAGGGGTGAGGAAGAAAACGGCCAGAAATTCTGTGATATGATCACCCGACAGGTTGAACGCTATACACAAAACAGGAGGAGAACAGGATGAATACAAAGATACGATATGACCTTGACAGTCTTGAACTGGCAAACGGTGACTTCGGGTATCCCATTACAGAAAAGGAAGTACGGAAAGTGAACCGTATGCTGGAACTGATGGAGAATGTCCGAAGCAGGCATATGTGCCCGACAGAAGGAGATTGCGTTGAATTTGTCTCACGTTCGGGTGACTATTTCGGAAAAGCTCATATAGAACGGATAACAGGAAAATATGCGGATATATGCCTGATACCGGAAACGGTATTCTGTTTCGATGACATGGGAAAAGCCGCCTATGATACCACCGGAAGTCCCTGGACGCAGGTCAATATCCGGAACATGAAACCCGCAGGTACAGAAATCCGCATATTCAGGACATGGGGATTCGGGAAGCGCAGCAGTACGGGCAGTCTAAGGTTCGACGCTCCGGTCAGGAAATGGGAATACAGAGAACCGAATCCGTTGTATGACGGTTACACCACCCGTAACTGGTTCCGCTATCATATCATGAAACACCGGGACAGGGAAAGGACAGGCGAATACACCTTCCGCAGCGATTCATTCACGCTGTACAGCCGGAGCGAGCTGGACGAGCTGGCCGCAATCCTGAAAGGCAGACTCTACAAGGGAATCCTGCCTGACTCTCTTGTACTTTGGGGATACCGCATGGATATTAAGGAAATATCACGTGAGCAGTGGAACGGTATGGGACAGCACGGACAAATCCGCATGAAATTCATGGGATACGGTCCGGTCAGAATCCACACGGACAATGAAAACCATACCGTAACAGTATACAGAATCAACGACAGTCTATAACCAATTATAAAATAAAGGAATATGGCACGATATGAAATCTCCAACGAAGTCAGGCCGCTCGACAGGCTCATCACAGGCTTTGCCTCCTCATGCGGCTATGAAATACAGACCGTATTCAACGACCTGCTGCGTTTCATCATCCACGGCTTCTCTCCGGGAGCACCGCCAATAAGCAACTGGAAATACAAGCGTCAGCAAAACGCCTCGTTCATGGAAATGACAGCCGAATGGACACGTATCATGCAGAAACAAATCGGCAGGTCGGGCTGGTTCGACGCTTTCGGTGAACTCCACATGGCCTACTGCTCAAAACCGGGACAGCAGGCAAACGGACAGTTCTTCACGCCGTCACATATCTGTGAACTCATGGTCATGTGCGCGGCAGGTAAAAAAGAGACCGGACAGAGGATGGGAGACCCTACATGCGGCAGCGGAAGGCTCCTGCTGGCATACCATGCGCACAATCCGGGAAACTATCTGGTCGGAGAAGACATCAGCCGGACCTGCTGCATGATGACCGTATGCAACATGCTCGTCCACGGATGTGTCGGGGAAGTGATCTGTCATGACAGTCTCCAGCCGAAGGCATTCACCGACGGATGGAAAGTCAACCAGGCTCTGCCCTTGACGGGAATACCTTCTATAAGACGCATGAAGGAAGAGGAATACAGGAATCCTCTTCCGGAAAATATCGGACGCTTCAAAGAGGCAGTCCGTATCATCAACCTATTGGACAAATAATTACCAACCATTTAAAAAATATAATTATGGAAGCTTTAGCAACATTGAACAATCAAAGACAGTTTGATTTCCAGAACAACGGAATCGAAGTAATGGACCTTGAAACACTACAGCGTACTTACAAGGAGAACGACATCTACGGCAATCCGGTCAGGGGAATCTACCACTACCAGGTCATCCAGCGCATGACAGACATCTGCTGCCGTCACAACCTGAACTACGAGGTGGAGGAAATCTTCGCCGCCCAGAACAAGAACCGGACACAGCCCGGAGTGGTCATCCTGCCACAGGTGGAACAGACCTATGGAGAGAAGGCGGTAGAGGCACATGTACTGCGCAGAATATTCACCACCATCCGTATTCTGAACGGGGATACCGACGAACTGACAACCACACTCGTGGTAGCCTACCATCAGGACGGTATCCAGGCGGCAATAGGTCCCTGCGTACGTATCTGCCACAATCAATGTATCCTTTCACCCGAACGAAGCGTTGCCAACTACGGTAAGGACAAGGTGACTACCGAGGAACTGTTCGGGAAGGTAGATGACTGGATGCGCAATTTTGAGCGTGACATGGATGCGGACAGAAGCCGAATCCAAAGGCTCAAGGAAAAGGTGTTGACACCCGGTGAATTGTACATGATCATCGGTATGCTGACGGCTCTGCGTGTATCCCATGACAGTGCAGACAAAAGACTGGCATCACAGGTGGACACCTATCCACTTAACCAGGGACAGATTTCCGTGTTTACGGAAGAACTGCTCAAACTCTCACTTGAACAGCCACGCATTACAGCGTGGGATATCTACAATGTAGCGACAGAAATCTATAAACCGGGAAAGACTGATTTTCCTGCCATGATTCCACAGAACGGAGCAATGGCCGATTTCCTGCTTTCATATAACCAGAATTAGAACCTGAAACCGAATACGACAGGCCCGGTTCCGTCACCAGCGGAATCGGGCTTTGTCGTTTATCAACCATAATAATAAGATATGGCAGCAAGTAACAGAATAAAGGCTGAAATGTATATCCTTTTCAGCTGCAACGCATGGCACGAATACAGTTCATTCGAGCCAAAGGCGGTCTTCTCTTCAATAGAAAAGGCAGCAGACTTCCTGCAAAAGAACAGAAGAAAACTGAAACTGGAGGAAAATGACATCGAATGTTTCAGACAGCACAGTCAGACTCAGGGCAAAAATACCAATTACCTGGTACAGTCCTGTCCCTACAATCCAGTCCGTGCAAGAGACTTGGAATGACAAAGAGTACCATTCATAAACAATCATATAAAAATATACGATTATGACAAATGATGAAAACACTTACATCGGAATGTCCCTGCCGGAAGGAATACGGTACATCACCGTTTTTGAAAAAGGGGATTTTGAAAACTGCGGAAGAATACTCAGGACATTCTACCGTACGGAAGACAGGGTGAGAAAACTGCTCGCTTTGGGAAACCTGCTCCATCTAGGAGGCAGCCTCTCATCAAATGAAAACAAGACAAGCTGCTGGCCTTTGAATAATGGGAATCCCATTCACGAAGCAAAGGAAATATCAGGCAAAGAAAAGTTCTTCCTGCTCGGTGACTGGACTTACCTGTATGAAAATGGCAGATGGTTTCTGGGATATGAAGGAAAAATCTATGAAATCAGCAATCCTGAATTTTCTGTCTTTGTTCCCGACAAGGACCATACGCCTTCCCCTCTGGACAGAGGACTTTCCTTTGCCGTAATCGGCGAAATGGGAAAACTGGAATTCACTCCGGAAATTGTCAACGGATGGGATACCTGGAAAAGCCTTCCCAAAAGAGTCAGTGAAAAAGGGAAAACGGTATATGTATTCCGCAAAACACAACTTATAAAAGTCATCAAACCTAAAAAACTGGAATCATGAAAGAAATCAATATGACAAAGGCTATATCATGTATGCCGGACAAATTCATCACAATGGAAATGGTTGAACTGGCCGCGACCGAACACCGTCCGGAACTGGTCAACTATCTGCCGGAGAATTATATTACTTCTGAAATACTTGACAGTATATTCAAAACAGATGATTACGGATGGCGTTCTTGGCAGCTTTCGAAGATACCTGTAGAAAAACGTAATCGCCAGATTTGTCTAAGGGCAATAAAGGCCGAAAAGAGTAATTTTCCTGACATACCGGAAAAATACAGGAACAGTGACATACTTGAATCGCTGTTCGCACACAGGAATTTCATGCACTACCTGCATCTGATACCTTCATCCTCATGGAACAACGGAACAGTCCGTGATGCAATATACTCCCTTTACCGTGACGTACAGCAAAACGGAGGTTACCGGTACTGTTCAGAGAGGTATGAACAGCAGTTCTTATATGAAACAAGCGTCATGCTTTCTTTCGTTCCGCGACAAGCCAAGGATTTCAGACTTTGGAAAGAACTGATCCATGACGGACGTATCGCAACCATGACTATCGACAAAATGATGCCTAAATGTTTCAAACAGGCAGCATACTACAAGGAATGGGCCATACGCTGTATCAAGGAAGTGGATACACGCTGGCTTGACTATGACACCGTATGGAAGGCCATCTGTCACAAGACAGGCAACCTGCATGGCATTTTCGATTCATACGGACATTACGAGTGGTTCTCCAAACATGCGGATGATGCCATGGCTGACAAAGCAATGGAGCTGGAACCTAACCTGTTTAACAAACTTCCCAGACGGTTCCGGACACCGGAAAGACTTATTCATACACTTGAAGTAAAAAGAGAAATCAACAGTTACAACTTCATTCTTGAACCGAACCTGATGACGAAAGAGGTCTGTATGGCACTGGCCAGAAGGGATTCGTTCTACCCTGATATTCCATCGGAACGCTGGAACAGGGAACTTGTGGAATATTTCACCGAATACGGCCATAGTCTGTGCTGGTTTCCTCAACTGCCCCAAAAACTACAGACCAGAAATCTTGCCGAGAAGGTTCTCAAGGAGAAGCCGCAATACTTCCATTATCTGCGGATGGAATTCATCACACCTGAAATGTCCAGGCTGTTATGTCAAAAAGACCAGGATAATATCCGTCATTTCAAGGAGCGTGTCATGGAGTTCCAGAAATATACAGGACTTCCAGCCGAATTCTATGGATGTGAAACGGATTTCGAGCATATCAGAGATCGTAATGACAACCGCCGATACTGCCGTATAGGACTCACTTACATTGCCCTGCAAAAATGTAAACGCGGATGGCATGAAAGTGAATACTATCTCATCATGACACGCCATCCCAACCGATATATGCCTGCCGAAACAGTATTCAGAAAACAGATTACCACATTCCACCGGACATGGCTGGAAAAGACAATATGTGATAACGACCCGCAATTCAGAATTCCGAAGATTCAAAAGGATTTGAAGGATGTACAGGCCATGCGGTATTATGAGGTGGAACATATCCGTACCATCCTCGGATGCGAAATATACCGCAACTCTTTCATGGGACAGACAGTGGAATACTGTATCCGCAAGGACGGACTGACCTACCATGACAGGAACATGGAAAGGCTCGCCTCCGGCCTGCAATACAAGATCCGTCAATTGAAGGAACAGGCTGTACTCCCCAAAGGAACTGATGATTCGATGGAAATCAATGCCGAAACGGTACACCGCAATATGGGGTATTGTCTGACCGGAATAGAAGCCTTTGCGGAAGACTACGGACTGGACGTAACCCGGACCTATACCCTGAAAGAGCTGAAGGACGTTATCCATGAACAGGGATACAAGCCTTCACTGGAGAAATACAAAAAAGAAGTCCAACATCTAAATCTTATTTGAATATGAATATTTTCCAAAAAAGAATTGAAAACCTGTGCGATGAGATAATCGGCAGGATACTTGCACTGATGCAGGTGAACTCGGTTTCCGAAGTAATGCTGACAGACAACGACAATTCGGTTTACGTAATCTGGTTTGACAAGATGGGTGATCCGTGCGAATGCTCCGTACACAAGGTAACTGCCGTCGGAGAAAGAATTACACTTGAAGTTCATGATAAGATAACCGGAGAAAATTATAAGGTCACAAGCCGCCATGAGGCGGCTTTGGCCAATCCAGTATGGCTTAACGAGATACTGACGGCCGTGAGAGCCATTTTCCCTACAAAGAACACTAGTTCGGAAGAAAATGGTACGTGTTTCAATTGTGGAGGAAACAATGTAATCCAATCCGAACACAAAATGTTCAGTCATTATGCTGATGAATCATTTTTTATAGATAAAGTGAAAGTTGTAACAATCCCACAGTCCTCAGTGGCAAGAAAACCGTAAAAAGGGATATGAAAGATGATTTTAGGGAAGTTGTTGAAATATACAAAATTGGAAGCCTTGAACTAGTGGAATGTATTATCATATGGAACTATAGCTTTCAAATAAAAAAGTGACATAATATATTATGGGTGTATTGAAATAAAATAACCGGTTTATTTACTCCTTTATCTCTTTTTTTCAACAAAAACTATGTATAAAAAAGAGGGTATCTCAGAGGAAATGTACTGTATCCGTGACGATGATGGCCTGATTCTGAAGATCGCCCACAACTATATGAAACTGATGGGAATCGAGAACACGCAGTTCATTATCACAGGTCATATTGACTAACGCTCTTTCTGCTACCATGAATTAGCGTCAGGCACAGGCAGAAACCGTACGCGAGGAACCTCAGCATGAATATCAGCAGGAGAATCATTTCGGTATCAGAGTCTGGGATTGTTCACACCCTCTCCTACGGATTAGGATACAGAGAAAGCGATACTGGCCAACCGGCTTAAAAAGAAGAAAAAGAAACCAAAGCGCAACCGCTTCTTTAAGGAGTACGCCCCGCGCTATGGTTACAAATACCTCTTCACCAGACCCTTGGTTTGAAACTTATCCACAAAGGATTTTTCAGACAATATAATTATGGATTGCCGTTGAAGGAACTGGAGGTATAATGTGAATGTCTTTATTAAGGAGAGGTTTTTCCTCTCCTTAATCTATTGAAAAGACTATGCTTGCTGCCAGTTTATTACTTTTTATTGTTATATATGAACAATATTAATAAACGACAATGTATTTAATTTTTCTTTGATTTTATTTGACAATGTAGGAACAGAAATAAATAATCTATTTTTTGCTCTGCTAACTGCCACATAATATACCCTATGATCTACATTATTCATTAGGTCGGGTGAAACCAAAAAGTCTAAATCAGATTCTTTTTCAAGGACTAGCATTACGTTATCAAACTCAGCCCCTTTTGCTTTATGAATTGTTTTAAAACAACTCATATTATCAGGTATATTTATGCATAATGCAAACTGCACATAAGTATGGCCCTCATAAAAAGTTTTGATCTTTCCTTTAGTAACACGAGGAAAATGAAAATATTTATTTAAATAATTATGAAATTCAAATAGCGTAGCATCTTTATATAGGCAATAATCATTTAATAACAGCTGAAGTAAGGATAAAGCCTTTTTCTCCTTGCATGTATCTCTCAAATACAATTTTTCTAAAGTTTTAATCGCTTCCTTATATTTACACTCTTTAGCCAGTTCAATTGCATTTATTGTTTTAATTATAATATTTCGCCTATCGTTGGAAGAATCTGTCGTTTTAAGTTCTTCTATATAATTAATATGTACTGGAGTTTCTGCTATTTTATGTCTCATTGTATTTGCTGTAATATTGGAATACGACAAGACAATTAATTCTTCATTTACGATTTCTTTTACTTTTCGATATGTATCTAATTTTTCTCCGACTACTATTTGTGGAAGAAAATCACTTCTTATATTATTTTCTTCGTTCTGTTTTAAATCTGTCCTTATGCAATTTAGCAGTTTTACAATTTCAAATGAACTTCTTTTATTATCTTTTATTTCGAAATTCATTATATCCGGCAATTCAAAAGTATCAAATTGTTTAACATCTGCCCCTTGAAATTCATAAATTGATTGCGCCCTATCTCCAATTATTCCAATTGTAGATCTCTTTCCTAACATTTTAACTATTCTCGTTTGAATCGGATTAGAGTCCTGAAATTCATCAATAAAACAATATGGATATTTGGCGGATAAAATTTCTTCTATAAATGGATATTTTGAGAGGAGCTGATAGCTAAAAAACAATACGTCATCATGTGAAAGAAGCCCTTTCTTCCAATATTCTTTTTTTAGGTTAATTATGAAAGGTTCTAGTAAATCTAATGTTTGTTTATTTATGGCTATATTATTATCAAAATTACGAGCTCTTTTCCGATCGGTACAAATAGTGATTTCTCCTTCTGGGTCAATACTATAATATACGCTTGAAAGCCAATTTTTTATTCTTTGCAGATTGTCTGGTAATATAGTCAATTGGTTAACACTATATGGATGTTTGAATTTTGATTTATCTGGGTGATTTTCTATCCAAGATTTTATCCATTTAGCACTAATTTCTATATCATCATGACCGTCTATATCTTTTACATTTAAATCATAATCCATAGCAATAAACCTTACATATGGTTTTATCACGTTATTATATAAAAAACTATGGATAGTGCTTATTTCTATTTTATCTGCGCAACATCCTAATCTGGAAAGAATCGTTTCAACAGCATTGTTAGTATAAGTAATACAAGCTATTTTTTTATTCTTTCCTAATACAGTTGAATTATGTAATACATTTTTTATATGGTTTATCAACCAATGCGTCTTACCAGCTCCTGGACCAGCATTTATCTTAAAATGTTGGTCTATATTTTCAATTATTGTTTCTGATGTTATTTGCATAGCCATTCAATTGCATCTTTAATATATTTAGGCACTTTGAAGCACTCGCAACAATTCTCATTTTCCATATTTTCTTCCAAAACTTTAACCAACTCCAATGCATTATTGCCTTTTTCAATGGAATTTAAGTATCTGGAAGCAATTAATGCTTTTAACTTATCTTCATTATCCCATGACGATTCTTCAATTGAATTTATAATCCTCTCATTCTCACTTGATTGCCTTAACATTCTTAAGGCGTCAATCAAATCCTCAGTATCCATTATTTGTGAGATCTCTTCTTTGTTACCAATTGATTCTGTGAGCAACAATTTTAATTTAGGATTAAATAAAATGATGTCGTATTCTAAAGTCTTACCAGTTCTCTCGTCTTGACTAAAGAAATGAATATTATTATCTTCATCTGAATTGTATTTTTCAATATACAAATTCGCATGTTCTTTATAATCATAAATTTCAGGCTTCAAACCGAATTCATATGGGTAACATTTTTTATATTTAGTTTCCCCTTCTATTTTTTTTCTTACAGGGTCACGATCTGTTAGACATGCAACTCGTTTGGGAATAGCATATTTTGTGCTAGAATCAAATAATCGTAAGAAATGTTCATAATAGCGTCCTCCTACATTGATTATAGCTACATGGTGATCTTCTAACGAATAGCCTAAATATTTAGCGAATGTTGGTATTAACAATTCCTCCGCCACTCCTTCCACAAAAAGTATTTTTTGAGCAAAAAGCATATCAGATTTAGTTGCATCAAGAAAGCGCTGAACATAAGCCTTTGATGCAACAAGTTCCTCATCTTCAAATACCTTAGCAGGGTATCCTACTTCTGTATTATCGCCCGTATTATGAAGACAAACTATTTGCTCTATATTAACAGCAGCTGCGATTTGAGTGGAATGCGTAGTTATAAAGATTTGACGTGTCTTTTTCTTTTCTTTTAAATTTTTCTGCAAAAACGACAAGAATTTATACTGCATTGAAGGATGTAAGTGGGCTTCAGGTTCTTCAATTGCCAATATCGGGAATACCTTTGCATTACTACCCAAATAGTTCCCGTCAGAATCTATCTGCATTTTTGATAGTAATAGAGATATAAATATTAAATTATTATATCCAAGTCCATTATGAGTTGCTGGTATTGAGAATCCTTTTTCCTTATATTGAATAATAAGGCTTAATGCAGCATATAAATCCGACTCGGTAATATTTCCATTGAAGTTAGGTTCCGCGTTATTAAATGAGGCTCCAGTTTCATTTGCATATTCTAGAATTTCTTTTTTCCCTTCTGATATTCTGTCTTGTAAAATATCTAAAACAGGCCGGCAGCTATTTTGAAATTCATTACAGTTGTTTTTGATTTCGTCAATCTTTTGTTCTCTTGTTTTATCTGGGTTATGTTTTATATCATAATCTAAAAAGAAATCTATCACTTCGCGCAATAGCGTATTTCTGCCGGTTAACATATCACGTTCTACGTCGCGAATAGCATCAAGAAATTGAAAATCAAACTTTCTCAAATCATCAATGTTTGCTTGATCCTGTAAATTCGAATCGCCTCCCCAGATTTTAGATACATAATAACGCAAGAAATCTCTTTTAATAATAGCCCAGGCATTCCGTCTTTTTTCATTCTCATTTGAGCCATTCAAATCTGACAATGTCTTTTTATATTCTTCTATTTTATCTTCAGGGAGAAAGAATTTATAAGTTAATTTTGCCTCATATGGAGCTTCTAATCTTGTTAAAAAGGTTCGGACCGTCGCTAAGTCGTCCTCTCCCTCAAATTCACCTTTGCTCTGTTCAATACAAAGGCTGATTGTCACTGATGGTGGTGTTTCTTGCAATTCACTAAGTGGAATATTCTGATAGAAATCATAAATACTCAACTTTCGAATAGCTTGTGGATTTATAACTAAAGACAAAGCTCGTAAAAGATTACTTTTCCCGGCATTATTATGTCCAATAATTACATTTATTCCTTCATTAAAAAGAATCTCATGATTTTTAAAATTTCGATAGCCTTGTATTTTTATTTTCGATATAAACATAATATTTAGTTTACTACATGAGGTTATTTGATAGCATCACATGCAAATGTAATAATATTCAACTACAATAAAGAATAATTTTCTATATAACTTGACATAATATTGAACTAATTCGCAATTTATATTGCAAATAGTCCTATTGAAATGATGAAAAATAGATAGGCTTTCTTATCTTTGCATAGAACGAAAGAAAATCCTTATGGAAAAAGAAAAAGACATAAACCGCATCAAGGTTGTACTTGTGGAGAAGAAACGGACCAACAAATGGTTGGCCGAACAATTGGGCAAGGACCCTGCCACTATATCGAAGTGGTGTACAAACACATCACAACCCGGACTGGAAACACTGCTGGAAATAGCACGTGTTTTGGATGTAGATATTAAAGAACTGCTGAACTCTACACGCGACGATGTTCAGTTAGTCAGAATTCAAAAACAGTAAAGCCAAGTAATGTTATGAACTGATAATATGGCTTCAAAGATTTGTTCGGTATGAATGGACAAGAACTTCATGAAATCAGCCAGACTATGGCGGACTTCAGAAATGCAAATTGATTATAAAAGGACAAACTGCTTTTACCTTTGGTATGAGGAATAAGGATAAGAAATTTAATGTGACACATTTGATATAATAATTAAAACTATGCCATATCCTATAGAGAAAAAACTTGTCATTGCCGTATCAACAAGTGCTTTGTTTGATATGGAAGAATCTGATAGTATTTATCGTGTAAAAGGCATTGATGCTTACAGAAAATATCAAGAACGTATGATTAACGAGCCACTGGGAAAGGGAGTTGCATTCCCTTTTATCAAACGTATTTTGAATTTAAATAATTCCTTCCCAGAAGATAGACCAATAGAAGTAGTTATATTTTCAAAAAATAGTCCAGAATCAGGATTGAGAGCATTCCGCAGTATTGCCCATTATAATTTGGACATTTCCCGAGCTTGTTTTTCTTCTGGGAAAAGCAATTTTCAATATTTACCAGCCTTCAATGCATCATTATTTTTATCCGCAAATCCAGAAGATACAGAAAAAGCTATATCTGCAGGTTTTGCAGCGGGTACAGTTCTCGATACTAAAGTTATAGATGATGAAAACGACACACAACTTCGTCTTGGATTTGATTTTGATGGAGTAATAGCTGATGATTCTTCAGAACAATTTTATAAAGAAAATCAAGGAAATATGTCCGTTTATCATCATCATGAGCAAGAACTTGCCTCCAATCCATTATCAGAAGGACCGATAGGAACACTATTGCAAAAAATATCATTTTTTCAACGCCTTGAAAATGCACAAGTAGATAAGAATCCTAATTATAAGAAAATTCTTAGTACAGCTATCATTACTGCAAGAAATGCTCCTGCACATGAACGTGTCGTAACTACATTAAAGAGCCTAAATATTGAAGTAGATGATGTATTCTTTCTCGGAGGAATAGATAAAACTCGAATACTAAATATTTTAAAACCACATATTTTCTTTGATGATCAGATGGTTCATTTGGACCACTTGGAAAATATACCTGCTGTGCACATACCTTTTGGAATAGCTAACAAAAGAGATCTTGACGTAGTTGGAAATAAGTAAATAATTGATTGAATGGATGTCAAACAATATATGATTGTCGATTTAGAGAAACGTGGTGACAAGCAAATGTTTGTCACCGAACGTATTTCTTCTATTTACCAAAACAAGAATGGACTTTGGACTGTTCGGTTTTCGTCATCACCACGTGTATTCAATTACAATCCGTCACGTTTGCTCTATCTAACACATCCTGACACAATCAATCTTGGAGATAAAGGGCTATACATCAATAACAAGCATATTAACAATGTAGCAGAATTACTACGTTTTACAGATGGTCGCTACATTTTTTTTCGAGTGACCTATGACAATGGTTATTATGAGAATCTGGAAGGAAACGAGGTCTATATTACCCGTACCCCGATTGACAAAAATGGAGGTTCTATTTGGGATTATCTTCGCAAACTGGCTGCTGAAACAGGACTGATTGCGGAAGAAGATGATGAAAGTATTCTATCCAAACAATATGAATTGGTTGATGTGAAGCGTGACAATGTTCCCTTGGCTCAATACCTAGGTGACAAAACAAAATTGGCAACTTACTCCATGCCCAAACAAGTCTATTATTCGTTTGGATGCAATGCCAGCCAAAAAGCGGCCGTAGAAGCAGCGTTAACACATCAGGTAAGCATTATTCAGGGACCTCCGGGAACCGGTAAGACACAGACGATACTGAATATCATTGCCAATCTGCTGATGAAAGGTAAAACGGTATTGGTTGTATCAAACAATAACTCGGCTGTAGAGAATGTAGCCGAGAAACTAAACGGAGAAGGACTAGGCTTCCTTGTGGCTCAACTGGGTAGTGCACAAAACAAAGAAACATTCATCGCCAACCAGCCAGAGTATCCTGCTATGACAGATTGGAAGTTAGAAGAACAAACAACTACAAAGAATCTAGCGAAAGACTCACTTCAAGCCGTTTCACAAGGATTTGATAGACAACTCCGGCAGGCCAAACTAAAGGCAGAATACGATGCCCTATTAAAAGAATCGAAATACAACGAAATGTGGGAAGACAACCATACAGAGAATGAATGGTTAAATGGCAAACCATCGGCTAAACTTATGAAATTGCTCAACCGCTATCAGATGATGGTTGATAACGGACATAAGCCAGGTTTATGGTTCAGATTGCAATGGGCTTTCTCATTAGGAACTAAAATATTGACATTTTTAAATAGAAAAGCGACAGATGTCATAAACAGTTTGGAGTCGGCCTATTACATTTCTCGAAAAACAGAATTAGAGCAAGAGCTGGAATCGATTGCTTCGGCACTCCAAAGCATAGATATCCAAAAGAGTATGAAAGAACTTCGTTCCTCTTCCCTGCAACTATTGAAGGACAAGATAGCTAAACGGTATAATACCGGACAAAGGAAAAAATTTACGATCAAGGATATTAAGCCCAGAACAGAAGAGTTCCTGAAAGAATATCCGGTTGTGCTCAGTACCACTTATTCGGCCAAAAGCTGTATCAGTAAAGACATGGTATTTGACTATGTGATCATGGACGAAGCCTCACAAGTGGATATTAAGACGGGGACTCTGGCTCTATCATGTGCCACGAACGCCGTGATTGTGGGTGACGATAAACAGTTACCCAACGTGGTAAGCCGAGAAGAAGAATTGGCGTTAAAGGCTATTCAGACCACATACCAAGTGGACGACCGATACAATGCTGTCACGCACAGTTTCCTACAATCTTGCATAGAAATTTTTCGGGATGCGCCAGTAACACTGCTTAGAGAACATTATCGTTGCCATCCGAAAATCATAGAGTTCTGTAATCAGCGCTTTTACAATGGAGAACTGATTGCCATGACTACAGACGAAGGTGAAAAAGATGTATTGCAAGTGATTCGCACTGTACCCGGCAACCATGCCAGAGGACATTTCAACCAACGAGAAATAGATGTCATTACGCAAGAGGTATTACCGGAATGTGCAGAGTCGGAAAGTATAGGTATTATTACTCCGTATCGGGCACAAGCTGAAGCAATCAACAAAACCGTCGGAAAAGACATAGCCAGTACAGTACATAAGTACCAAGGGCGGGAATGTGACACCATCATTATGAGTATGGTAGACAACTCTCCTACCGAATTTTCGGATGACGCCAATTTGCTTAATGTGCCCATTTCACGTGCTAAGACCAAATTATGTCTGGTTACAAACGGAAATGAAATGCCAGAGGATTCCAATCTCAGCCAGCTAATCAGTTATATTCAGTACAACAATTTTGAGGTAAAATCCAGTAAGTTGCATTCTGTCTTTGATTTGCTCTATCAGCAATATACGGCAGAAAGATTGGCTTACGAAGCTGCTCATCCTGCCGTCTCTGAACATTTATCAGAGAATCTAATATACGATATCCTATTAAAAGCCATTGCTGAATTAGGTTTGCCCCATACGGGAGTACTATGTCATTATCCACTGTCCAGACTTATTGCAGACTGGAATCAACTGGAAGATAAAGAAAAAACGTTTGCCGAAAGTCCTTTCTCACATGTGGATTTCCTGCTCTATAACTCCCTGACAAAACAGCCGACCTGTGCCATAGAAGTGGACGGATGGCATTTCCATAAAGAGAATGACGCCCAACAATCACGTGATGCGTTGAAAAATCAGATATTCACAAAGTTAAAACTTCACCTGCTTCGTTTCTCCACGACAGATACAGTGAATCAGGAAACAATAAAAAATTCATTATTAGCAATTTTATAAAAAATATTTACAAAGAAACAAAGAAGATTCCTGAAGAGCCTACGTTTTATCATTCAATAAATGATACCCCCTCTTCCATTTTAAGGTATAAATAACAGTTTATACTCTTCTTTTCTTCTCCTTTCTATTGACGGAATTTTTTTTCCCTTATAGTGACAATATCGTATGAAGTCCACATAAATGTTCCGGTTAGCGGCTTCCAGTTTCTTTATCAACGTGCTTTTGGGCATCCTGCCATAACCGAGCAACTTATATGGTCCCACCTGATAAGCAAGACAGGCTATCAGCAGCGAATCCTTTCCCAGATGACGGAACAATGCACACATTTCCTTCAGGTCTTTTCTCAGAATACTGTCTCCCTCACTTTCTGTCAGTCTAGCAGGAAACTTTTCCCCTTTTCTGATACGGTGACCGTATGCAACATACGGATGATGTTCCGGACCATGCCATCCTTCGTATTTCTTGATACACCTGACAGCCGTTTCCCAACGTGAGTCTTCCACATTCTCCTGTGCACGCAAGGAAGTTACCGTCATGGCCAGTACCACCAATGGAAGTACTGACCTTAGAAGTCTAACGGTTATTATAGGGCACCTCCTTCCTGAACTGACAATGAATCTTCCACAGTACCTGTTTCTTCATCACCTGCATCGTTGAAGTCAAATTCCATTTCTGTCATGTTTCCCCAGTTGTCCTCTACAACGACAATGAAGTTCTGCGCCTCGTCACATAGTGAAGTATAATACAGCCTGAACTTCCGGTTCTCCAGCAGATAACGGTCATTCGGCTTGAATTCAAGACCGTTGTCCAGTTTCAGGGAACCTTCCCCGTCATACTGGAAATAACGGATTGTATAGACCGTACCGTCAAAATTACCCTCACTTTTGAGTTCACATCGTATTTCCACCGTCTCATTCCTGTTCAGTTCTTTGGGAACTGGCATTGTTTCCACGGTAAACGGATAACTCTGCTGGATTTCCAGCTCGGATTCGCACGAGGTCAGTACAAGACTGACCAGACCTATGCAGAACATGGCAATCTTGCCTGCCAGCCCAAATCCTTTTCTTATATTCTTTTCTGTCTTCATTTGTTTTCCTTTGTTTTTATCAGATATTCATTCAAGTCCTTAAAACCATCATACAGACCGGAACAGTCCATAACCTTATTCCCGAAATGTATGTTCAAAGTCTCCAGTGCGGTAATCCCGGCCCGGTCACGGTCAAGAAAGCACCGGATTTTGCCGTAACCCTCCAGAACGGCATACGACCGTTCCAGATTGGATACTGAGTTCAGCACCAGGCAGTCCTCGTCCGCCACAGTCCGCAATACCAATGCCGAAAGGAAATCCACAAATCCTTCAAACACACAGCACGTATCCTGTTTCTTTCCGGACAGGGACACATAGGAAATGTCCTTGGGAGAGATGCATCCCTTGAACATCGGGTTACGGAGTTCATAACCGCCGCTCCGGTTCATGAAGCCTATGGCAAAATACCGTTTGCCCCGTATTCCATATGCAACTTCCTTGCAGAACCTCCCGGCTATGGCCGGATCAATGCCTCTCTCTTTCAGGTAGCTTTTCAATGCCTCATGGCTCAGTTCCGTCACTTTCACGTCCTCGAATCCGGAAACGCGGGGTATCTTCTTACGTTCCTGTAAAGGCCGGAGGGGAAGGATGCCGGATTTCCCTGAAAGGAACTCCAGCTGTTCCATGAAACCGGTGCTTCCGGTCAGTTCTCCGGCAAGATGGAAGATGTCACCTCCCTTTCCGAGGCCAAAATCAAACCAGACATTCCGCTGCGTATCCACCTTGAAGGATGCGGTTCTCTCATTCCTGAAAGGGGATCTGAACCAGACATCATTTCCTTTACGGGATACAGGCATATGCCCCAGATCTTCAAGAAAACCGACAAGAGAAATCCGTCTAATCTGTTCCAGTTCCATAACCCGCTAATTTATCATAAAACGAATGCCGATTCCATATTGGGTATGGCAATGTCCGAGACTTCCGCCCCACAGGAAACGCTCACGCAAGGAAGCCGTCAATGCCACACGGTCGGCAAGGTACAGTTCCATCTCCAGCGTCAGGGCACAGCCGTACACAAAGGCATCGCCGTTTTTCAGAGTGGCCCCGTCATAGAGTTTTTTATCGGACCAGTTTACCGTCTCATATCCGGCCAGTGCCGATCCTCCAAGATTGAGGAAGAACACTTTTCCCGCATCGGAAAGGAAATTCAGGTAATATCCGCCTTCTACCGTAAACTGCGCAGAAGGGATGGTCACATGACGGTAACCGTGTTTCATATGCAGGTATTCCGCTCCATATACCCATTTGTTCCCGCCTTTGGCATAGCTTGAAAGTGTCATTCCCATATAGTATCCGTTATCGGAAGCCATACCTCCACGCATTTCCACACCCTGCATCCTTGGCAGAATCCGCTGAGCGTCTGCCTGTCCCACGGAAAGGACAAGCAGCAATGCCAGCATATACAATACTTTCGTTCTCATCGCACCTTCAGTTCATTGATGGTTTCCGCACGCACCAGGTCTTCGTTGACCACCTCAAAACTCTGGTGACGGCCGCCCTGTTTCTCATACATCTCCACAACCAGTTTTTTGTCGTCCGGTATCGTAAACTTGGGAAGGGCGAATACCGTACATTCCGAATCCCTGCCGTTTACACGTGTCACATAATTATAGGCACGCAGCGGATAAATCACCTGCTCCTGCATGGCCGTACGCTTCATCACCTTTTTGTCCACCACCTTGAACGTAATAAAATCCACGTCAAAGGGCACATTCGAGGAGTTCTTTACCTGGGTATGGAAATAAAGCAGGTCATTATGGGTGTATAACCCTTTGAGCAGATACTGGATACCGAAACGCTTGCAGCCGATATGACGGATACGGCGTTTGTCATTCTCATACACGGATTTCATGATAAGACGTACCAGACGAGGAGATTCGTTATCCAGCTCGGTCAGATAGATTTCCATGGCATTGTTGGGGCGGTTCACTGATTCTCCGTCATGGATGAAATCACACATCTCCACATTCAGCAACAGCGGTTCATCAGCATACTTCACGTTGAAGGTATAGAAGTTCCCGTCTTCGGTTATTACAGACATATTGGTCTCCTCCCTAAAATTGCGTGTCGTGGCCTTTACTCGGATTACATTCTCGGCACCGTCGGCCTTGCCGGCTATCAGGTTTGTAGAACCGAGATCCACATACTTGACCGAAGCCGGGAAAATGACATGGACGGTCTTGTCATACGTTATTTCCAGTCCGTGTGACGGAATCATCTGGCTGAAACCGATCTTGCGGGTCAGCCCCTCATAATAATCACCGCTACTCTGCTGCGCCCAGGCAGCCGATACACCCAGTAAAAGGGCAAACATCATCAGAATCTTCTTCATGTGCTTTTGTTTAATGGTTGTCTTTTCTTTCATAGTTTCCTGTATTTCATTTCTCCGGTGAATGAAGCAGTATCCGGTGTCCGGCCTTCAAAGTAATCTTTACCGTACGCATCCGTTTGGATATGTACTGGGAAACGCCCTGTATCACACCTTTTCCCAAATCTGAGGCAATCTGTGCCCCGGCATCGGTGGAAATGTTGATGCTGCTGTTCATCGAGGTTCCCATGTTGGAGGCAATCTCTCTGGCAGCGTCATATTCCAGTGAACCCGGCACCAGGATTCCCTGCTGTCCGTCCAGATCATAGACTTCCAGCTCCACCAGCAGGATAGTTCCCTTGTATTCCACGGCATTGACCATGATTTCCAGCCGTTCACCCTGTATACGTGTGCCACCTACCAGTACAGTCCCTTTCGGTATGAAACGTCCGGCAACGGACATGGGCTCGGTAAGCCGCAGGCGCAAGGCCTGTCCGTCGGATACGGTCTGTGTTCCGTGTACACAGGCAGCAATGGTATTGCCTTCCGTTACGGTCTTCCAGCCGACAGCCGTATTGAAACCGGCATTGCGTTCTCCCGAAAAGGCGGATATGAACTCTTCGTCGCTCATGGGTCTGGAAAGCGAGGATACCACCTCATTGTGGACCTGTTTCACCGGCATGGCTTTTTTGCCTTCCGCTTTTCTGACAGGAGAAGGAGTCTCCACAGCCTGACGGTTATTGTATTTGGCGGCCAGTTCGTAGGATTTTTCCATCAGGGCCATCTTTTCCTCCATGCCTGACAGTGGCTCCTGCTTCTGCTGCTGTTGCTGCATACGCTCCAGTTCCTCAATCCTTTCCAGAAGCCTTTCCTTTTCCGGATCGGCCCGCGGTTCATAAATGCTTCCCAGCGTACGGTTCATCTCACGGTAGGCTCCGGCCGAGGAACTGACCGGTCCGGCACTACATCCTTCTATTTCAGTTTCCATGTTTGTTTGTCTCTCCGGTGGAATGTTATCGGGAAGGCGGACACTGTCTTTCCGTTCCTCTTTGGCAAACATGGACTCCGCAGCTTCAAAGAATGTCTTCCTTTTCCTGCTTTCCTGTTCCATCAGAGCCTTCTCATAGGCATCTTTCTTGTTTCCTTCCAGGCGGCTGTCCTCGGGAGAAGGGATTTCCGTATTGAATCCCTGTCCTTTATCCTGCCGCTCCCGTTCCTGCCCGGAAGGTGAGAATATCAGATAGAAACTTCCCAGACACAGCAGGAACATCAGAGGATACACAACAAATCTGGCGCGTTTGCGTTTCTGTTCCTCACTCAGAGGCTTCCTGTCCTTTGAGGACCGGAGCCTGAACGGTTTCATCAGCCGTTCCATTACTTTCTTGACTTTTTTTTTCTCCATTTCTTACAATAGATTGAATGAACTCCATACGGAGTGAATCCTTTTCCATAAATTCCATTCCGGACTCCCGGTTCTTACTGCCTATAAACGGTCTGCATGCCGTATAGACACATGCGGCGGCAAACGGGACAAACAGTATCCAAAGAACGGCCTTGCGCTGTTTAACGGTAAGTCTGTGGCAGAACCTCCTGAGTTGAAGGTCCGCCTGTCTCGTCAGGCTCCTTTTCATCGCTCTACGCTCCTTATGTCCTTGTTTTCCAGTATGGTCAGATGTTCGATGATAAAGCCGTTGGGGTTGTCATCGGAACGGGACGTATTCTGAAGCTGGCAGTCAGTCACCAGCGAACGTTCCGTCACATTACTCTCACGGATAATCATCTGGCGGGCATACGTCCTGGCCCTGTAGGGGTATCCGGAAAAGTCGCAGATCACGCTGTCCACCCGTACCACCTGATTGATGTTGCCGGAAATGAGACGGTTATAATATCCTTTCTCAGCAAAATCCACATAGTAATGATAGGCGCTTTTGTCCGCCAGCTGCAAGGCACGGTTGATATTGTGCTCAATGGCATCCTTCTGTGGCGACAGCCCGAAAAAAAGCTCATGGAACCTTCTTACATGCTCCCTGGCTTCAGCCGGACGGTTCTGTGAAAGATCCTGCGAAAGGGCAAGCATCAGTGACTTGCCGCCATCGAGTACATAAATTTTCTCACGCTGTTTCTCCGCAAAGCGGTATGAGTTCCACAAGGCAAAGACGGTCACGAGCGTGCAGCATCCGACAAAGACCGCAAGCATCAGGCGTATCCGTCTGAAACTGCTTTCAATATTGGTCAGTGATTTGAATTCCATCTGTTTTCATGATTTTTATGTTCCTGTTCTGTTTATTTCCCACGCAGACGCCCTCCGATATTTCCCAGTCCGGAACCTGCGGCACCGGCAGCAAAGCCTCCGGCCTTGGTCGCGGTACGGTTGATGTTACGGTTATAGTTTCCGGCACCACCTGCCTGCACAATCCATCCGGCCACGGTCGGCACGGTAAAATATCCGATAATGCCTATCAGCATGAAGATCACATATACCGAATTGGAGTTGTCCAGCGAATAGTTCGGGTTGTTCTGGAGCTCCAGGATGTCGTTCTGCAGCATGAGTACCTGAATCTTGGCCAGCATACAGCTGAAAAGGTCACTCACGGGAAGCCACAGATAGACAGAAATGTAACGTGTGAACCACTGGCTGAGCGTGGACTGGAAACCGTCCCACACGCTGAAGGCAAAGGCTATGGGACCAAGGATGGACAATACAACCAGAAAAAAGGTCCTTACCGTATCTATAAGCAGGGATGCCGCGGCAAAAAGCAGTTCCAGTAGACTGCGGAAGGCGTCACGGATATTCTTTTCCAGATTGTACATGCCCACTTCCATATACATGCCCATACGGGTTGCCATGGCATCGGGCGACCATCCGAGCTCGTCCAGCTGACGGTCAAACTCCTCATCGCTGACCAGATAGGCCGTTTCCGGATTGCGGAGCATGGCTTCACGTTCCAACCTGTCCTTCTGCTCACGGTACTGCTGCATGTCCATCGTCTGCCCCTCAAGCATCTTGTGGGTTCCCTGCACAATCGGACTCAGCACCGTATTCATCGTTCCGAGTACCAGGGTCGGGAAAAGCATGATGCAGATGCCTATCGCAAACGGACGCAGAAGCGGATACACGTCTATCGGTTCGGCACGGGCAAGCGACTGCCAGACACGGACGGCCACATAGAACAGGGCACCGAGTCCGGCAAGTCCCTTGGCCACATCCAGCATATCCCCACAAAGGGGCATCATTTCATTGTAAAGGCTCTCCAGAATGGTATGGAGATTCGAGAAATCCACGGATAACAATACCATAGGCTACCAGTATTTGGAGGTGTCATTACCATAGAGCTTCAGGACACGGTCAAGGTCATTCTTCTTGCGGGCACGCAGAAAACTCACGGCTATATTCCTGTTCGTATAGTAATTCACGAGATTGCGGTAACGGCGCATACTGGCATAACAGTCATCCACCACGTCCATACGGTCCTTGTCGGTCATGGATAGGGTGCTGACGTTGATTACCTGCTTGAGGTCCTGCAACACCCCGTTGCTCTCTTCCAGAAGTTTGGTATAACCGAAAGCGATGGCATCCAGCTCTTCTGAAGAAAAGTTCTCGTCACCCAGCATCTTCTGGAAATTGGTCACGTAGATTTCCGACACATCACCGACCATCAGGATGATCTCACTGACCTTACGGGCATCCTTCACCAGATTGTTGACGGACTTCAGGGCATCATAGTATTTCTTGTACTGCTGGTATATCTTCACCGTCTCCGCAAAATTCTGGGCGGTACTTGTCGCAGTTGAAGAGGTATGCACGATATTGTCCGACATGTTGATGATACTCTGGGCAAGGTTTCCCGGATCGGTCACCACCCACTGTGCCCGTATCTGTCCGGCAAGAAAAAAGGTTCCTGCACAAAGCAGCAGCAGTCTTTTTCTCATGGACGTACCTCCTTCCTTACATAGTCACCGTTCGGAGAAAAGGTCAATACGTCAGCCGCCTCATTGTAGGCGATGTCTATGCGGTAGCCGGTATTGATGAACAGGTTACCGTTTTCTTCCACCAGCAGATAGGTTTCCGGCTTCAGCTTCCGTGTCTTTCCGCTGCGGGCGAAGACCGTCACCTTGTAGGCGTCCCCTTCCTTATATATAAGGACATCGGGCTTGCCTTCCACACTGCTCCATGAACCGCACAGGCGGTCACAGTCCTTGAACCTGCTCTCACTGCAGCTCTGCAGCAGCAGTGATGCCGCCCCGATCAGGCAGGCGGCCAGTCTGTACAACTGTCTGTTTCTCATGTCTTGTTTTTTTAATGATGTTGTTCTTGTTTTACTGAATCTCTCAAAGTCCCATCTTGCGTCTCTTTGGCTTCGGACTGACCGGGATGCTGACTCTTCCGGCCAGCCTGTCTTTGCAGACAGGCTTCCGGCATTCCTTACGGATAGCATTGTCGTCCTTTTTGTTTGGGGACTTCAGACCAACCATGGTTTCAAACCTGGCATAAAGTTCCTTATAGGCCTTTTCTGCCTGTTGCCGTCTGATTTCATCCGGGGAATTCCGGTCAATGCCGTATTTCATGAGAAAACCGGAATTAATGAAAGGGCTGTCAATATTCTTCGGGTTGGCTATGAAACCTCCCAGCTTTTCCAGTTCCCCGTACAATTTGTCGAGATACTGTACGGGAGGAGGGGAACAAAGCCGCTCGAAAACCTTCTCCACAGTATGTGTCAGTCTTACATCGACCTCTACGGCATCAGGTATCTCGCCTCTGAGCCTTCTTTCCCTGTAATCTTCCGGTTCCATACTTTCAAGCCGGTGATACAGCTCATAATCTTCTGAGAATCCGTAATGTTCACGGATATCCTTCGGTATGTCCCATCCGTTCATCAGGGACCAGTAGAGACATTCGATTGTCTCCTTACGCTTTCTTTCATCCGATTCAAAACTGTCATTCATAACCGTTATGCTTTACCGTTTGACCTTTTCCTTTCCCTTCTCATTTCCGCAATGCGCTTCACGGCCAGTTCCAGATTTCCGCCCAGTTCCTTGGCCAGCTTCTGCAATTCCAGCTTTTCCGACTCTTCCGTGGTATATACGGCATATTCCTCATCGCTGACTTCCGTGGCATACACGGCCGAGTGGGTACCGCCAAGACCGATCCAGACCTCACGGTAGAAACGTCCGGGATGGTTGGCCTGGTTAATGGACAGGATCTGTCCGCGTTCCTTGTTGGTCAGTCCGAGAAGCCGCTGGATATGGTCGAACTTGTTCATGTATTTCCGCTGGTCAAGGAGAATCTTGCAGTCACTGTTGTTGATGATAGCTTCCTTTACGACAGGGGAACTGATGATGTCATCCACTTCCTGGGTGACCACCACAGCCTCCCCGAAATATTTTCTGACGGTCTTAAAGAGATACTTTATGTACTCACTCATATTGGCGGACATCAGGGCTTTGCCGGGTAGGTCAGGGGCATTACTGCCCCTTTCCCCCCTCAGAACCGTACGTGAAAGTTTCCAATCATACGGCTCAAGCGGTGTTAAATTTCTATTCAATAGAAACCAGCTCATAGTTACATCTTTTTAGTTTGAATGACTTTTCTTCTACAACTGTCATGCAGCAGGAAATTTACTTTCTTGCCGTTGACTATTTGTTGGGAAGTTCCCCAAGGATGTTTCTTGTCTATGGGTTTACCACATACGGGACATAAATGGTTCTGTCTTTCCCACATGTACAGCAACGATTTTCTACCGTTGAGTGACTGTAGCATCTTGTAAGTCTTGCGCTTTTCAAAATACTCTGTCCATTCGGGGTCAAAGGGATTTGCTTCACCTTTTACCTTGACATATCGGGTAATCTTTGTGTCATACAGCCTTTTCAATGCAATCCTGTCATCAGTCTTGCCTTTCTTGAAGTTTGCCACGAAGCACCAGTTACGGTTTTTTACCCGTGTGAAGTATCGGTCGGCAATCCAATATTTGCCTTTCTTGGGGTGTCGTCTCTTGGCCCATTGCCATAACTTTTCAAATATCAGGTAGTCAGCTTTTCTGAATGTGTCAGAAGCCACACAATTCTTATAGTAGTTTACCCAGCCTGTTATCACAGGATTCAAGAGCCTTATAAGTGATTCCTGCTTGCTTCCTTTATTGGAATCAATGATTCCCCGGATTTTCTGCATGAATTTCTTCAGGCTCTTTTTGGATGGTTTAATTAGAAGTACTCCTTTGTATTTTCGGATATTGTACCCAAGAAAGTCAAATCCGTCATCAATGTGTGTAATCTTTGTTTTCTCTTCCGACAGGGTTAATCCCCTTTCTTTGAGAAAGTCCACTACTAACGGTTTGATTTCTTCCAAAGCTTCCTTGCTTCTACCCGTGATGATAAAATCATCCGCATAGCGTACAAGATGTACTTTGGGATAGTAGATCGTTTTCCTGTTTACAAATTTCTTGTGATACTTCTCTGCAAGCATAGTTTGCAGTCCGTCCAGTGTTATATTCGCAAGAGTTGGTGAAATGATACCGCCCTGTGGAGTACCCTCTTCCGTGGGGAATAGCTCCTTGTTGAAGACGAAACCGCATTTGAGCCATTTCCGCAGCATCACTTTATCCATAGGGATATTGTTCAGTAGCCATTCATGGCTGATGTGGTCGAAACAACCTTTGATGTCACCCTCCATAATCCATTCGGGAGAAGCTTTCTTTGCAAGGACACAAAAACATTGTTCCCTTGCATCTCCAGTACTTCTCTCTTTACGGAAACCGTAGGAATTACTGTCCGCAGTTGTTTCCGATACTGGTTCCAGCGCAAGCAGATACAAAGCCTGCATTGCCCTGTCTTTCATCGTTGGAATACCTAAAGGGCGTAACTTACCATTGCTCTTTTTGATATTGACCCTCTTTAATGGCTGGGGTTTGTAGCCTCCTCTTTTCAGTTCGCCGATTGCCTTGAATCTGGCTTTGGGAGTTGACCATTTTACCTTGTCAACGCCTGCGGTGTCACTGCCTCTGTTTGATGTAACACGTTTTACGGCTAAAGCCTTAGCGTAAAACGAGTGCGTTAGCACCCACTGCAAAGCTTTTACTCTGCCGTGTTTGCCAGCCTTTTGAGCTTTTACAATACGCGCTTGTAGCTTATTAACCGCCATTTCACACTTGTTCCAGTCTATGCTTTCCCAAGTGTTCCATTTCCGGTCAGTAGATGCACACGATGTTTGAATTTCGTTCATTTGCTTTTCTCCTTTCATAAGTTCCATAAGTTTCTTGTAAAACAACCACCATGCGGAAGTCTGCCCACTTTCGTGTGAGGTGATGTTTCAACCTCTATCCGTCCCGTTACAGGATGGCGTTCGCTTTTTCCACATTCCTCTGCCCGCACTCCATTCGGCTTCACTTACGGTCTGCTTACCTGCTGTTACACAGGAGAAGTACGGGTTTACCATGTTTCTTGTATATGACAAATGAATGGGTTAGAATCCGTCTATCCGCCGACAGTCTTTATATCCGTGTAATTCCATGCTGGAGGGAATTATCTGACTGCGTCCCTTTTGGGTTAGAGCCCAGTATCATTGGCGGCTCATTCGAAGTTACGACGTTTATCAACGGTTCACATTACATTATTCATACCATTCAGCCTAGCTCCCATGCCATTCGATACTAACGGCAGTTGTCATCCCCTCGCGGTTCAGACTTCTCCTTTAGGAAGGGCTACGTTGTTGGTTCTGTTGACGCACGAGTTCATTACTTAATGTCGCACGTTCCCATAGGCTACTGTTGACGGAACAACAGGTTTAATCATTCTATTTCCAACTCGTGGAATTGAACGTCAAACAATCATATACAAAACTTACATGTCACAGCCAGCATTCCTCAATGAGTATCATCTTGCGGATGCCTTTCAAACGGCGCATCTTGGCGATGAAGGTTTCCATGATTATCAGCGTGACCACGGGCAGAAGCACCTTGTTTCCACTGATATTGTCCAGCTCAAATACGATAAAGCGCTTGTTGGTAAGATCCAGTTCCTTGTCCGAATTAAGCAGGAAATCATAATCACCGCCACGGTAGAACGGTTCCAGCACGTTCAGGAAACCGTCGATGTCAAAATCCTTCTCACGGACTTTCTTCTCCTCAATCATCCGGCGGTAGTCATCACGCACAAACTCATAGAATCCGTTGAAATCGGGTCTGACATCCCTGTTTTCCGTTATCCTACGGATGTATGCGTTCACCGCTCCCGAAAGGGCCACTTCTTCCGAACGCCTTGGGGCTTCATCCTCACGTTTCCAGAGTGTGAGTATCAGTGTCTTGATGCTTTCACGCTTTTCCACGTCAAATTCCCCGGAATCCGTATAGAACGGATTGAAGGCGATGGGATTGTCCTCCTCATAGGTAATATAGATACCGTCCTCGCCATGTGTCCGGTCATGAATCAGGCTGCAAAGTCCCTGATAGCTGTTTCCGGTATCCACCAGCAGGATATGGGTACCCTGTTCATAATACTGGCGGACAAGGTGGTTCGTAAAGAAGGATTTACCGCTGCCGGAGGGACCGAGTATGAACTTGTTGCGGTTGGTGATGATACCCTTGCGCATGGGCAGGTCACTGATGTCCAGATGAAGAGGTACGCCGCTCTGCCTGTCCGTCATACGGATACCGAACGGGCTGGGCGAACTGCGGTAATTCGTTTCCGAAGCAAACAGGCAGACAGCCTGTTCCAGAAAGGTATAGAAACTTTCCTCAGCCGGAAAATCGCCCGCATTGCCTGGAATACCAGACCAGTACAGCACCGGAGTATCTATCGTGTTGTAATGGGGTACGCATCCCATCAGGGCAAGCTGGCTGCCGGTATCGTTCTTGATACGCCTTAACTCTTCCTCGTCTTCCGCCCAGGCCAGTACGTTACAGTGGCACCGTACCGGAACAAGCCCTTTCGTATGCGCCTCGTCAAGATACATTTCTGCCCATTCATAGTTCACGGCATTGCTGCGGCTGTATTTCGACAGGGACAGCATGTTGCGTGAGGTCTTTTCCATGCGTTGCAGGATTTCCTGCGCATCATCGATGAACACGTACTGCGAATAGACATGGTTGCATGAAAGCAGGAGTCCCACCGGAGCCGCAAACGAAAGACGGCAGTCGCTACGGTCCGTGGACAAGCGCTCATAGCGCATGTCCGTGCCCACACTGCCGGGAAGGTCTTCCGTATCGGAAAGCACATGCAGGCAAAGACGTTTGTCACCGATGCGCATGCGTTCCGGATCAAGGCAGATGTCCTGCAATACGGGGTGCGTGTCCTCCATACCGAGAGTCAGGTATCGTTCAATCAGCCCGGGACATTCTTCCGTTCCGACAACCTCTTCCGTTCTAAGACGCTTCATCCTGACATGCCCCGAATCGTTCATGATACTCTCGAACTGCTCCACCGCCTCCAGAAATTTCACGACCGAATCCCAGTCCGTGATTTCCTTGGGAAGGATATAGCCACGGCACAGGGTACTGAAATCACTGCGGCGGCTGGCACGTTCGCGTGTAGTCTTTGTCAGATACAGGAAGCAGCGGTGCCTGAGATACGGGCGTTCGTTGAAATGGCGCTCATAGCTGCGGGACAGGAAACTTTCCGTCCCGTCTCCTTCGCTCCGGTAATTTTCCTTGACGAACCAGTCCTGCTTGTACACGACAGAATAATTGGGAAGCACCTTCATGGCCTTCACCCAGGTACCGTGAATGGCTTCATATTCCGCCGCCGTCACCGTGTACAGTTCAGGCAGCTCGACCTCGAAGGCTACCGTAATGTCCGCATCCTTGCTTACGATGCAGTTGTTTTCCACGGCCAGAATCGGGAATCTGTCTTCCAGATCACAGGCCTTCAATACACTTCTCATTTCTTTCTCTTCTTTTTGGTTAATGCTCTGAATATTCTGCGACGGGCTGACAAATAGCGCGGATGGCGTTTTTCGGCCAGCATCTTCATCAGCCCGTGCTCACCGTAGCGGGCATTCATGCGGAAGGTCAGCCATACGGTCAGGGTACCGGATACCGCCCCGAAAGACAGGCATACCAGCTGGCTGACACCGGCCATATACAGGACAACCACCGCAAGAAAGACCGACACAAGGCCTCCGGCAAAAAAGAACAGGTACTGTGATTTCAAGCCCTTGAACTCAATCGGACGGCCTGCTCCTTTGTTGATACGGTAATCCATGGCTTACAGGAAGAAGGAACGGAGAATGGTGGCGGCCACAATCAGGAAGATGCAGGCGAAGAACCAGCTTGCCGCAGTCTTGGACGTATCCGGGTCACCGCTGCTGAACTTGCCATACGTCTTGATACCGCCGACCAGACCGAGTACGGCTCCGATGGCATAACACAATTTGGTGGCCGGATCGAAATACGAAGTCATAAGGCTGGTAGCCTCATTGATGCCGGCAAGACCCTGTCCCTGTGCGAAGGCACCTGCCGCTGCCAGCACACACAATACTGAAAATAGGATTCTTCTCTTCATTGTCGAATCATTTTGGGGTTTGACATAAATGTTGAATTCGACTGCAAATATATAAGGCTTAAACCGCTGTGAAACAACACCGTCATCAGGTGTCACCAGATGTCATCAGATGTCATTCAGGAAGCCTTACAGACATAAAAAAAGCATCCCGAAAAGATTTCCGGGATGCCTGAATATATCGGTGTCAGATATATTTCCGCCAGTTGTCAGACGGTTCATTCCCATCCTTTACTTTAAGCGGTTTGGGATTGCCGTCCTCATCAAGATACCTGTCTATCAGTTCCTCTACAATCGCGGAATTCTCCATATTGGAAAGGAACACGTCAATCAGGCTGGTCTGCCTGATGGAGAACAGGACACGAGCTGCCTGCATGGCCTTCTCATGGTCGGCTTCATCCTGATGTGTCAGATATTCGCCGAGTACTTCCATGTCCCTGCTGGACAGAACAGGTGATACGGATTCCACTTCTGGAGACTCCGCATCAAGGTCTTCCTGGACTTCCTGCAGAAGTTTCATCTTATCCAGCTGAAGGTTGCATTCCACATCTTCCTGCTGCACGTCCTCCTCTTCACCGATAAAATTCCTTTCAAGTGGCTGGCTCATGAAGGGAGCGGCAGTCTTTCCGGCATTCTCGTCCAGATAGACATAACGGGTACTTCCCATCACTTCTGCATCTGAAACCGCAGATTCCATTCCAGCAGCTTCTTCCCTCTCCTTTTGTGAAACAGGTTTCGCATAAAGCAAAGTACAAATAATTTCAATATGTTTTCTCCAGCCATACACGCTGTACAACAAATAACTTATACAGACAATTCGTACACAGAGGTATATTAGTTCTTCCATATCAGAATGGTTCTTGGGTTTTACGGCGAAACAGCTCGCCGAGCTCTTTACTGTAAGTCTCAAGATGGTGTGCCAGCACATTATCTAAAAAAGCGGGCACACTCATGTCATCACTCAGAAGGGGAAGGATACGAGCCAGCCTGCAATACATGTCATAGCTGATATAGGTCTGCTTTCTGTGTACGGACTTCTTTCTGTCCAGAAACAGTTCCTTATACATTTCCACCTTCTCTTCCAGTCCTGGGTCAGCGCGAATCGTCTTGCGGGACTTTTCCTGTCCCTGTGTCTTTACTTCCGGCACATTTTTTTCCTTTTCTGTGACAGGAAGAACATTCTCGCCGACATCTGCTCCAGATTTACCACAGGAAATGGATTCACTGGCCATCATGTCCTTCAAGGCATCCTCATCCACCTTGAATATCTCTCTTTTCTTTGCCATAGTTCTTATCCCGGAAATATGATACGTTCCATCTCCTGGGCAAAAGCCTCAAGACGGCTGTCTTTCAGTAGTGATTCGGAAGGAGGAAGAAGGGTGCAGCGGAAATGCTGTCTGGAAGAAGGTGTCATTTCCTTGTTGAAGCGTTCAAGATCCGGAAGTACGGTTTCAAAGACCTTCAACCCCATACGGAGCACTATTGCATTATACATTACATACAGTTCTTTTGAAGTACGGCTGTCCATACGGTTCCAGAATAAACGTATGTCCTTCAGGGGAGCTTCCGGATGCTGTCCGATAAAATCCTGAACGGTCGATACAAAGGAAAGGCTGCTCTGCATGACCATACGGTCCTTTACAATGGGAGTAAAGATAAAATCCATGTTCATGACGGACTCGAATACACCACGGGAATTCACCGTTCCGGGAAGATCGAAAAATATCAGGTCATAGTCGCCTTCCAGTTTGCCGGGAATCTCTGCGGCTGCCTCCGGCGTGGAAGTGACGATCGGATAGGCCTTACGGGAACCGTCTTTAAACTGACGGCAGAAAAGTCGCTGGTGATACTCGCTTTTCTCAAGGTTCTTCAAATCCCTTCCCCTTAGTTTTTCCAGACTGAACTGTGGATAGTCACAGTCAACGACAGCAACTTTCAGACCTTTTACATAATTAAAATAACTGGCAAGAACCGCTGTTACCGTGGACTTGCCCACACCGCCTTTCTGATTGCTGAAGGCGACAAGAATCGGACGTTTGTTCATACCTTTTGTTTTTGGGGTTAATATTCATTTTTTCTTTCACTAATCTTACAATGGCATTACGCTATTGTAATACTATGTTGCCATGTTATTATGTCCTTATATTATTGCAATACTATGTTGTTATGTTATTATGTCATTATGTTATTGCAATACTATGTTGCCATGTTATTATGTCCTTATATTATTGCAATACTATGTTGTTACGTTATTATGTCATTATGTTATTGCAATATTGCACGCTTAAATCGCGTCAAAAATAAGGTCTTTCAAGCATACAGGTAATATGTAGCCTGCACCATAACATCAGATGTCATCAGACGTCTTTATATGTCATACAATCCACTATTTCACAACTGTTTACACGGTCATAATTTTGCAAAGTCAGAACTAAAAAATGGCTTGGAACATCTTCCGACGGACAGCAGCACGCCGCTCACGTCGCGCAGCAATCCGCCGGAGGTGGATTCTCTGTTCAAACGAACAGAGCAAGTTGTGTTTTTGTACGACAGAAATTATTCTGCCATACAAAAACCAACTTGCCCTCCCTAACGGTCGGGGGATTTTCCTCCAAAGTCGGAAAATCTGACGGAGAAAGCAAAACAACCCAAAAGCAAAAAAGCATGGAGAAAAAACAGGCTAAAAGGACAGGCAGAAAGCCGAAAACTGATCCGGCGGACTACAAGTACAGCTTCCGTCTGAACGCGCAGGAAAAAAGCAAATTTGAGAAACTGTTTCTGGAATCCGGAGCAAGGGACAGGACAATCTTTATCAAGAAATCAATCTTTTCAGAACAACTGAAGGTAATCAAGGTGGATAAGGTTTCCATGGACTATTACATCCGGCTCGGGGAATTTTACAGACAGTTCCAGGCAATAGGCAACAATTACAATCAGGTCGTAAGGGCCGTACAGAAAAATTTCGGGGACAAAAGGGCGATGTCCTTGCTTTACAAACTTGAAAAGGCTACCCTGGAACTGATATTGCTCAACAAGCAGATTATGGCATTAACCAAAGAATATGAAAAGGAATGGTTGCAAAGATAAGTCATGGGGCAAGCCTTTACGGAGCGCTGGTCTATAATCATGAAAAGGTATTTCAGGGGACAGCGGAAATCCTGTCCGGATACCGGATGATTTCCGACCGCCCGGGACTGCCGAGCGAGGACATGCGTCTGGCTCTCCTTTCATTTGAAAACCATCTGACGGTAAACAGGAGGACAGACAAGCCGGTCCTGCATATCGCCCTCAGTCCGGCACCGGAAGACAGGCTGGACAATGACAGGCTGGCGGAACTGGCAGAAAAATACATGCAGAAAATGGGTTATGGTGACCAGCCGTTCATCGTGTACAGACATGGCGATACCTGCAACACGCACGTACATATCGTGAGTGTATGCATTGACGATGAAGGAAGGAAAATCAATGACTCCTATGAGCACCGCCGTTCCATGGCCGCCTGCCGGGAACTGGAACATGAATTCGGACTGCGTAACAGTGCAGATGCGGAAAGACGGAATCCGAAAGCGGAACTGAAAAAGGTGAATGCCTCACAGGGGGATATACGCCATCAGATAGGAAACACACTGAAGGCCGTACTGGAAAGCTACCGTTTCCAGACTTTCGGAGAGTATTACGCACTGCTTTCCACACTGAACATTGAAGCTCGACAGGTTCGGGGCGATTACATGGGAACACCCTATACGGGCATCATCTATTCGGCTACAGATGATAGTGGGAAAGTTGTCAGCCCTCCGATAAAAAGTGCAAGGTTCGGCAAGCGTTTCGGAAATACGGGACTGTCCGAACGTATGTTACGGCATACACAGGACTTCAAGGAAGGCAGATGGGCTCCTGCCATATCCGGCAAGGTCGTATGGGCCATGCGTAACGCAAAATCGGAACAGGAATTCAGGGAACTGCTGAAACAGGAGCACATTGATGTGGTATTCCGAAGGAACGATACCGGACGTACCTACGGTGTCACATTCATAGACCATGAACGGCGCGAGGTGTTCAACGGTTCACGTATGGGAAAGGAGTTTTCCGCCAACGTATTCAACGGCCTTGTCAACTGGTGGGAAGGAATACCCTGGCAGGACAGACAACAGTCAGGTCCGGAGGAACTTTGGAAACGGTACGGTCACCGTATGGAAGAAAACAATGCGCTTGAACAGGCGGCAGGCATCTTCTCCTTTGAGGCAAATCCGGCAGTCGATTACGAGGAAGAAGCGTTCCGTCGCCGCATGAAACGGAAAAAGAAACCGCAGAAGCGCAAATCACGCGGTATCTGATCAATCAAAATGAGTCAACAACAGGGGGAATAACGGATTCCCCCACAATCATCTACATCATTATGCAACAGGAAGACGATTTGAGAGCCCTTGCCAAGATTATGGAATTCGGCAGGGCAGTCAGTATTTTTATTCTGGTAGTCCACGTTTATGTGTACTGCTATCCCAGTATGAGTGCCTGGCATCTGAATCTGGATGTCATAGACCGGATACTGATGAACTTTGACAAGACAACCGGTATATTCGGCTGTATCCTTTGGACAAAACTGATGGCAGTTCTTCTGCTGGCCATATCCTGTATGGGTACTATCGGAGTCAAGGGTGAGAAAATAACCTGGCAGCGTATATGGGCGGTACTTACTGCCGGGGCGGTTCTGTTTTTCATGAACTGGTGGCTGCTTGACCTGCCTTTTCCACACGAAGCGATTACTGCCCTGTATGTGGTTACACTTGCAGCCGGTTATCTATGCCTGCTAATGGCGGGACTGTGGATCAGCAGGCTTTACAGGCATAACCTGATGGAGGATGTGTTCAATATGGAAAACGAATCCTTCATGCAGGAGACAAGGCTGATGGAGAATGAATATTCGGTCAATCTGCCTACCAGATTCCAGTATGGCGGCAAACTCAACGACGGATGGATCAACGTGGTCAATCCTTTCCGTGCGACCATCGTATTGGGGACACCGGGTTCCGGTAAATCATACGCAGTGGTAAACAACTACATTAAACAGATGATTTCCAAAGGTTTCAGTGTCTATATCTATGATTATAAATTTGATGACCTTTCCACCATTGCCTACAATACCTTATTGCACAATATGGACAAATACAAGGTAAAGCCACATTTCTACGTCATCAACTTCGATGATCCGCACCGTTCACACCGCTGCAATCCCATCAACCCGGAGTTCATGACGGACATCTCTGACGCATACGAAGCAAGCTATACCATCATGTTAAATTTGAATAAGACCTGGATTGAAAAACAGGGTGACTTCTTTGTAGAGTCTCCGATTATCCTACTGGCAGCTATAATCTGGTATTTGAAAATATACAAAAACGGTATCTATTGCAGCTTCCCTCATGCCGTGGAACTGTTGAACAAACCTTACTCTGATTTGTTTACCATACTGACTTCCTATCCGGAACTGGAGAACTACCTTTCTCCTTTCATGGATGCATGGAAAGGTGGGGCACAGGATCAGCTCCAGGGCCAGATAGCTTCTGCGAAAATTCCGCTTACCAGAATGATTTCTCCACAGCTGTACTGGGTCATGACAGGCAATGATTTTTCTCTGGACATCAATAATCCGAAAGAGCCTAAAATCCTTTGTGTAGGTAATAATCCGGACCGACAGAACATCTATTCCGCTGCGCTCGGACTGTATAATTCCAGAATCGTCAAACTGATAAACAAGAAAGGACAGCTTAAAAGCACGGTCATTATAGACGAGCTTCCAACCATCTATTTCCGAGGGCTGGACAACCTGATAGCAACGGCACGTTCCAACAAGGTGGCGGTCTGTCTGGGATTTCAGGATTTCAGCCAGCTTAACCGTGACTATGGCGAAAAGGAGAGCAAGGTGATTCAAAATACGGTCGGCAACATATTCAGTGGTCAGGTAGTCGGCGAAACGGCCAAGACACTTTCCGAACGCTTCGGTAAGATTTTACAAAAACGTCAGTCCATATCCATCAACCGTCAGGATGTTTCTACATCGATTAATACCCAGCTGGATTCCCTGATTCCTGCATCCAAGATTTCCAACCTATCACAGGGTACGTTTGTCGGTTCCGTGTCGGACAATTTCGGTGAGAAAATCGACCAGAAGATTTTCCATGCGGAAATTATCGTGGACCATGCCAAAGTAAGTGCGGAAGAAAAGGCTTATAAAAAAATCCCGGTTATCAACACGTTCAAGGACAGTGAAGGGAATGACATCATGCTCCAGCAGATACAGCGAAATTATGACCAGATAAAGGCGGATGCCCAGGCTATCATCAACGATGAAATGGAACGTATAAAGAACGACCCGGAACTATGTGAACGGCTGGGAATAGAAAGTGCAGAAGAGGAGAAAAGAAAAGCTGAATAGATACAGAATGACAAATAAATCCTGAATCAGTTTGATTTTCAGGGAACATTCCTTATCTTTGAACTTGAAATAGAACATAACGGCGGATTACGGGATGTTTTCCGTCGATTATATACATAAGTCGCAAGACGTCTCGAACAGGAATCTGACAAATTCATAAACACAGAGGCTATTGCGTGAGGCTTATGCTATACCTTATAGCGTGAGCCCATGCGAGTTTCTGTGTTGGGCTTTGTCAGAGCCTCTGTTCGAAATAAGCATGGGTTTCATGCTTTTATTTTTAATAGCAGAGGTATGGCAAAAGTACAGATTATTATGCCCGTCACATTGGACGGTTTCCTGCCGGACAAAAATGAGATACTGATGGAATGGCTCAGAACAGACCGGAACGGCTTCCATTATTGGGAAGAGCGGGCTACATTCAACATGTATCCGCATTACGGTATGCTTGACTTGATGGATGCAAAAGAGAGACGAGACAATAACTGTACCTTCTTTATGAAAGTACAGGACGAAAAAAGTGCCGAATATGCTGGTGGAGTATTTCTCTTCCGACTCGCAGATGAACTGGTCATTTACTTGCTTCCAATATCATACAAAAGCGGGAAAAACATAACCGGAAAGATTCAATTCGGACAATGGACTTTGCGTGAGTCCAAAACATTCCGAAACAATATATGCAGACTGGTATACCGCCTTAAAGAATAAAGATTACTTCAGATCAAGTTTCTTCATTTTCTTGTACAGGGCTGTACGACTGCAACCGAGTTCCGCTGCTGTCTTGCTGACATTACCATGATTTTTATCAAGCAGATTTCGTATCCTTTCCTTTTCCTGAATGATACGAATATCCGGATTGTCATTACAATCTACATTTTCCAGTCCCAAATCACAGACATCCAATAATGCATTATCTGCAACAATTACTGCACGTTTGATTTTTGCGTTTAATTCCCGTACATTACCCGGCCAGTCATACTCCAACATACATGCTTTCGCTTCTTCGGTAAATCCCTCATTCTTGATACGTATTCTACCGGAATGTTCTTTTCTGAAGAACTCGGCAAGCGGGAGAATATCGTCTTTACATTCTTTAAGTGGTGGCTGCAAAATTTCCAATTCAGCAAGACGATAATACAAGTCCTCGCGAAAGCGACCTTCCTCTACCGCTTTTTTCATATCCTCATTGGTAGCAGAAATAATACGTACATCCGTACGTTTCACCTTATCACTTCCTACCGGGTTAAACTCTTTCTCCTGAAGAACACGCAGAAGAAGAATCTGCATGGAATACGGCATATTACCGATTTCATCCAGAAATAAAGTTCCTCCATTGGCTGTTTCAAAATGTCCCTTCCTATCCGCAACAGCTCCGGTAAATGCGCCTTTGACCGCACCAAAAAATTCAGAAGCCTGCAAATCGTTAGGTATACTTCCACAATTGACGGCAACGAATGGCTTGTCACGCCTGTCACTATAACGGTGAATCATCTGGGCTATCACCTCTTTACCGCTTCCACTAGGACCAAGTATCATAACAGAAAGATCCGAAGGAGCCACTCGACGGGCAAGTGAAGCGGCTTTTCTGGCAGCTTCGCTGGTACGTTCTACAAAAGAACGCTCTTTACGTACAATAACAGGCTGCTTAAGCATACTATGCACTAATTCTATCAATTGCTCTTGATGAACAGGCTTTTGCAAATAATCCTTAGCGCCGAGTTTGATCGCACGGACTGCATCCGTGATACAGGCATAATCTGTCATGACAATAAATGGAACTTCCATCTTAGAACGCATCATCCATTCCAGAAGGCTGATACCGTCACCTTCCGGCAGACGTACGTCTCCCAATACCATATTTACTTCATTTCTTTTTAGGATACAACGTGCGCCAGGTTCATCTATAGCCGTCAATACATCATAACCAGCCTTCTGCAGCCATTTTTCAATCAAGCCACAGAGTATCATATTGTCTTCAACTATCAGTATTTTCATATTTCTTCAGTTCATTCTCTGTTTCTTTAATTAATTTTTCAATCCACTCTATAATTTGAATGCCTTGCTCACAAATAGTTTCATCACTAGTATTCATATCGTGCAACCTTTCTTGAAAATCACGCAACATATACTCTTTCCCTAGTATCTCCCATACAGGCATCATTCGATGTATTGTTTTTCTCATGGATTCACGATTGGTTGTCTTTATGGCTGTTTTAAGTTCCTCAATTTCTTTTCTTGATTCCATGATAACAAGAGACATAATATGTTCATAATCATCTGTACTATCCAACAAGCTGGAAAAGTCAAAATCTCCAGTTTGAGAGATTTTTATTTGAGACATAATGGTTGATAAAAAAGTAAGTAATGCATGGATGTTGAACGGCTTATGAATGCAACCTGCAAATCCTTCTTTTTCATAGATTCCGGAATTTCCGTCACCACGGGCAGTCATGACTGCAACAGGAATGGTTCTTGAATTTCCTATGTCTGAATTTCTGAGTAGTTTTAATAGAGCGAACCCATCGGTATCCGGCATTTGTACATCAGTAAGTATCATATCATAATCTGATTGTCTAATAGCTGTTACTACATCCCGTACATTCATACAGGTCGTACAAGTTATACCATTACGCCCAAGCATGTCTTCTGCTATTTTTAGCAATATAGGATCATCATCCACAACAAGTACATTTTTCGGCAAAATGGTTATAGACTCACTATAAGAATTACATTCGTGCACAAACTCATCCGTTTCTGGTAAAAGAAATTCAAGTTTGAACACGCTCCCCTTACCAAGCTGACTTTCTACATTTATTGTTCCATCAAGGACTTTAACTAATCCTTTAGTCAGAAAAAGGCCTAAACCGAAACCTTCAGAATTAACATTCTGCGCAGCACGTTCAAAGGGAGAAAATATTTTTTTAAGCGTCTCTTCATCCATTCCGATACCTGTATCCCTTATTTCAATCAACAGTTTCCCTTCTAAATATTCAGTATGAAAACAGATATTTCCTTTGGATGTAAACTTGATGGCGTTTGTAAGCAGATTGTCTAGTACTTGTTCAAGTTTGTCCGCATCTCCATTTACAGTTACATTTGAACCATTATGTTCCGAATATAGAATCAGACCTTTTGAAACCGATTTACGGGAGAATTCATCTGAAATGCGCAGCAAAAAACGATTTAGATGAAAAGGTGCATCATTACGTAAGCTACCGACGTCATTAATTCGGTAAGCATCCATCAGGTCGTTAACTAAATGTAGGATGTGTTGGCAAGAATGACGGATGTCATCTAAATAGATTTCGCGCTTTTTCTTTTCTCGCGTTTCCGAAACCAAATCGGCACAGTTATGTATATTACCAAGTGGGCCTCGTACATCATGAGAAATAGTTAAAATAATTTGCTTGCGCATTTCAAGTAAATCTACATTCTCTTTAATAGCCTGTTTTAATTTTCGTTTAATCGTTTCTTCTTTATTAAAATCCGAACGTATAATAAAAAAGGAGAGCAATAATAAAATAATAGCTATGATTATAATTATAGAGAATAAGCGAAAAGCCGTTTTTTGAGCATTTATAATTTCTTTATTATATTCAATAAAATTCTTTTGAATATCATCATCTAAAACATATAAAAGTTCGTTCAATTGATTATTTATCAATTTATTTTTCATGATTAAACTATCTGATTCCATCTCTATCTGAATCAGATAATTTTTATGATCTATATTTGTTTTTTTCTTTAATTCTGAATATTCTATCACATAATATGGTTCTTGAACCGTTTCAGTTTTGCCAAAAAATCCAGCTAAACCTTTCTTCTTTCTCGTTACTGTTCGTGTTTTTAAACTCTTTTTAGGAATTTGTGATTCAAAAAATAAACTGTCTGACTTCTCTTTGGACTTAATTGTTCTCATGATATGCAAAAGAGAATATTCTTTTTGCTCTAACATATTACATAAAGAATCAACTTGCTCAATCTGGATAAAACCATTACAATGTATTTTTATATCTTGTAAAATACTATCTGTAAACAAACGATTCCTTTGATATTCTAAATAGTCTCTATAATTCCATGTAAATACAGACTCGCTTAAAGATGATAATTTATTGACATATAAAGGTAAAACAGATATTTTGCTATGAACTAGATTTATTTGATATTGCTTATTATTTATGTCCTCTAGCTTAATCTTCTGATATATAAAAATTAAAGACATACATGCTATAATAAAAAAAACAATGATGTACCCCAATATAACTCTTCCATATAATTTTGAATCATTGATTTTCATATTTATATCATGAATTTAATTGTCTGTATAGCAAATTAATAATATAAAGAATCATATCAATAAAATGATATGATTCTTTAATACATTACATCATAGGATGTGAATACTAACAACATCCGCATCCGCAAGAGTTGTCATTATTTTCTTCCTTATCTTCTTCCGTTTTAGATTTTTCTTCTTTCTTTTCCTCTTTTATTTCTTCAATCTGAGGTCCACAACAACAACATGATTTTGGCGCGAATAAAGAAGCCCAAAATCCTTTCTTTTCTTCTTTTTTATCCATAAGTTCTTTATAATAAAATGTTAAACAAATATCCTGATACAACAGCTGTCAGGAATATGACCAGCACAATCATGGCAACAAGTTTCTTCTTGAATATACTTGCCAGCATAGTCATTTCCGGTATGGCCATTCCTGCACCTCCGATAACGAGTGCGATAACTGCTCCTATGCTCATACCCTTACCCATTAATGCAACTCCGATAGGTATGGCAGTTTCAGCACGTATATAAAGAGGAATACCCAATACGGCAGCTACCGGTATGGCAAACGGATTGTCCGGACCTGCAATATTCATTACAAAATCCTGTGGCATATAACCGTATATACCAGCTCCGAGAGCAACACCGATCAATAGATAACCCATTATTGGACGAAGACTGTCCCAAGCACTAGCAAAGGCTATTTTCAACTTTCCTTTAAATGGAAGAGTTCTTTTGTCAACGGTATTGCCACTTCCTGAACAGCAGGAAGACGGTTTCAGACGTACATTTTTGACATACTTCTGCATTCCCATTTTCTCCATTACAAAACCAAAAATAACCGAACAGAGGAATGCTATGACAAAGTAGGCTACCATTGCCTTTATTCCAACCATTGCACCGAGCATTCCTATGATTATCGGGTTAAGTAATGGCGAAGCTATCAGGAATGACATGGTTGATCCGAAAGGAACACCAGCATTTAAGAATCCTACTGTCATAGGGATTGTAGAACAGGCACAGAAGGGGGTCAAAGCACCGAATCCGGCTGCTATTACATTACCGAACATCCCGGCACCGGACAGCCTTTTACGTATTTTCTCTTCCGGTACATACATGAGAATTATTTCAACCAATGCACTGATAAACATAAACAATGCAATCAGCTCTAAGGTTATCAGTACGAAATACTGAAGTGTTTCAATTAATGTATTCATAATGCAAATTTATTTTATACTAATCATTAGTTACCGCAACATCCCTCTTTAATGGCTGGTGCCTGTGACGGACAGCATGAAGACTGGCTGTTATCCTTTGACACTGAAGAACAGCAATTACCGTTACCCTGTGCAGAGCATCCGCCCGAAGCACATCCTCCGGCTGTGCACCCTTCGCCACAGCCGCCCGTATTCTCAACCGGACAACAACCGGATGTTTGCGAAGCGTTGCTTTCAGGTGTTCCCATAAATAAAGCCAGGACTGTGATTACAGTACCAATCCATAAAAAGACTTTGGGCATAATACTATTGCCTTTTTTCTGCTGGGCAGAAGAAGTTTCAGAACAGCAACAGCTCTTTTTCCTGAAATATGCCTGATAAAATCCGTATATCAGAGATATGATGGCAAAGGCTATAAACCATCCTCTGTATTCTGCAAAAAAGCTCAGCTGTGATGCACCTATTCCCACCGTTGCCAATATTCCAGCTATGATTGGCATACCACAGCAGCTTACTACTCCTAAAAAAGCCAAAACAGATGCTACTACACCCGTTATGCCTGACCAAATTGTTTTTTTTCTTGTCCATAGTTTTTATTATTGTTTATTGTATATATACGATATTAAAAGATATAATAAAGGCCTATTTGTAATGAATTGCCGCTTATATCAACGCCCCATCCGCTATCGCCTAATGTATTGGTCTCGCCGTTTGTACCCCTATACCCTAAGAATCCGAATCCGGCTGCAAGGCAGAACCGTTCCGTTAAGCCAAAGATTACACCAGGCTTAAACCCGGCTTGCCATGATGAAGACATCTGCTCTGAATCACTCTTGTCTAGTGAAATACCTGCTGTACTGTCCACAAATAACTTCAGTTTTCCAGATACATAATAGAAATATCGTGCGTATGGCATTAGTGATACAGAATTGGTTCTGATTTCTTCTTTTTTTAAATACGAATATCCTAAAGCTGTGCCTATATACCATTTGTCTGATAAAGTATATCCGATATCGGGCGCTACAGAGAATGATGTGATTCCATCCTGATGGTTATGCCAGGCTTTTACAGATCCTCCGACAGCATAATTCTGAGCTTGCAAAACTGTACAGGTTGATAATACAAGACCTGACAATAGTAAGAACTTCTTTTTCATTGTTTATTGTATATATACGATGTATAAAGGTAAATTTTTTATTTGAACAATTCCTTGAAATAAATTTTGGCTAATTCATAGTTCTGTCTGTTTATGCAGTATTTCACTTTGGGTGGTGTTATCTCTCCATCAATAAGTCCGGAATCTTTCAGCTCCTTCAGATGTTGTGATACGGTCGCCTGAGCTATCGGCAGTTCATTTACAAGATCACCACAATAGCAGGCCTCCTGCTTTGACAGAAGACGTATAATAGCAACTCTTGCCGGATGGCTCAAAGCCTTGGCAAAACGGGCTATTACAATGTCCTTTTCCTCAAAATGTTCTGCTTTACTGTATGCCATAGTTCATGCGTTTTAAAAATCAATCGCAAATATACGATAAATATTCGTTTCTACAAAAATATCAGTCAATTCTTTTATTTATATTTTCAAATTAAAAATCTGCATGTATTGTTGTATATGATTAACGAATGCATTACATTTGCGCAACGTATGCGAATATGCGCATATATACATATATGATATAAATATGGATGAACAATATACCAATACATTTAAGGCTTTGTCCGATACAACAAGGTTAAAGATAGTCTGGCTTCTGAGTAACATTGACTCTAAAGTCTGTGTAAGTGAAATTATGGAAGTCTTGTGTGAACAGCAGTATAATGTGTCAAGACACCTGAATATCCTGAAAAAGGCTAATATTATATCCGAAAAAAAGGAAGGCCGCTGGGTTTATTATTATCTTAATATCAAGGATGATTCCTTTTATGCTTTCATAATAGATGCTATCAGGAGTATTCCTGAAAAAGAAATGGAAGCGGAAAAAGAAAAATGCAAGGCATTGCTTAATCTTCGTAATGAAAATAAAACAATATAATCATGAGTTCAATTAAAAGATTTATCAGTCAGATATTTATGTCATGCCCCTATACGATGGCAGGCAAGAAGTGCGTCAATGCCGTTACCGGTAAAAAAGAAGAAAGAAAAGTTTCGTCATGCAAGGCTGAAGAGTATAAGGCTGGCATCAAACTTGGCAGGAATATTGCTCTTATTGGTTTTTTCTGTCCTATCTTCTGGGGTTCTGTCATCATGGGTGCTCCCGCTTCTGTTATTCTTTTCAATCTTACTCATTCAGGTATCATAATTGCCCTTGGTGCTCTGATAGCACTCCTGAATTATGTAAAATACAGAAGGGCTTAGTAGGTGGTTCTCAGATATTGTTCATAAAAACTCAGAACTAAAAGTTTAAGGGTTGAATACAGATTGACGCTGCATTCTCCTTTACATGCTTCTGTTACAGTACATGATTTTACCTGTAAAATAACACTGTAACCGTCTAAACGGTCCAAATCACCTGTTCTATTCCGATAGAAGGATATGTACAGAACATAGTCCCAACATTTCTGCTCCGCTTCCGTCAGATCCATGTCACTTTCAGTATATACTTCGAAATTGTTTCCAAGATTCCGAAGTATGTCCGCAGCTATATCTGCCATATCTTCCCTGTCTGAAATAATAAAAATCTTCATATCATCGTGTGTTTATATTATTAAAGTGACATCCGACAGTCAGCATATATGCCAACGGCCGGATGTCTCTTGTTTTTCCGGTTGTAACGTCTTAGCCACCACAACCACAACTGCATTTGATGTGTTCCTTATATTCACCCGAATAGATAATTGCACCTTCCGGGCATAAGTTCCCGCAGCCGTGACAGCCGTCAATACACCCTTCACGGTACACGACTACCGGACGGCCGTTTTCAACATCATAAACACTATGCTTGCATTTATTGTAGCAGGCAAGACAACCGATACATTTGTCCTCGTCAATAAGAGGAAACCATTCTTTACTCATATATAACCCAATTTTTATTTATCCGATTAAAACCCTGTCTTGTCCCGAAAATATTTCCGGAATCAGAACAGGGTCAGAACACACAAGTATTACCGTTATTTAAAAGAATCAGTTACAGGTCGGTCCGCATCCTCCCGGAGCACATCCTGTCTGGACAATTTTCTGTGCAGCTTCCACAAGCTCGACCACATCAGGTACATTCTCAAATCTGCCAGACATGATGCCCTGTGCGTTGATTGCCACGATGTAGCTGTCTTTCAGCTTTCCCTTAATATTAAGCATGGTGATGAGTTTGCTTTCAGCTGAATCCTCTGTGTCGATTCTGATAACTTCCACCTTGCCAGACATGCTGTCTTTTGCTGACTTACATATATTTTCAGCCTTAGCATCACTTTCAAACTTGCTGTTTGACACAAGGGCTATGACGGGAGTTCCTTTACTGAGTGCATAACTTATATCACTGAACTTCGGGGTTGGTATGGCTTCTTCAAGGCTTTCCCTGCTTACCTGGTTTTCAAGCATCCCGCCCATCAGCAGTCCTCTGTCTGACATGACAAGTACCAGCGGCGTGGGAGCACCGTTCAGACGGTATTCTTTCACAAGTTCTGCATTTGCCTTCTCATCCATATTCATGGTAACAGCCGTCACGTTACTCTTTTCTGTGATGACAGAGCCTACGATGCTGTCAAGCCTTGACGCATTCGTGGCACTGTCTGTCACAATCATAAAAACAGTTTTTCTTTCGTCTTTTGCCTTTTCAAGCTGCTCCTTTACACTTGATGTTACAGTCTTTTCATTAGCTCCGTTGCCGCTTGCCGTACAAGATGTGGCAGCCAATAGCATTGTAACGGCAACCAGCATTAAATTCCTTTTCATGTTGCTGTAGATTGTTTATAGGTTTTTATTGTTTAAAATATTTCCTAGTGTTGTTGGCTATCTTAACAAGCGAGAGCATGACAGGCACTTCTACCAACACACCGACTACTGTCGCAAGTGCCGCTCCGGACTGAAGACCGAAAAGCGAAATTCCAACCGCCACGGCAAGTTCAAAGAAATTGCTCGCGCCAATCATTCCTGCCGGGGCAGCTACATTATGAGGCAATCCTGAAGCCTTTGACCATCCGTATGCAAGGAAGAATATGAAGAATGTCTGTATGATCAAAGGTACGGCAATCAACAGAATATGCAACGGATTGGCAAGGATGGTCTCTCCCTGAAATGAAAACAGGATAACCAGTGTCAGAAGCAGCCCTATGATAGTCGCATTGTCGAACTTCTTCACAAATACATTGTTGAAATAGTCTTCTCCCTTTTTCGATATTACAGTGCGGCGTGTGATTACACCACCTGCAAGAGGGATGACTACAAACAGAACCACAGAAAGCGTAAGCGTGTCCCAGGGTATGGTTATTCCGCCAACACCGAGAAGAAATGCCACTATCGGAGCAAAAGCCACCAGAATAAGCAAGTCATTCACCGCTACCTGTACCAGCGTATAAGCAGCATCGCCTTTGGTAAGGTAACTCCATACAAACACCATCGCCGTACAGGGTGCGGCACCCAACAGAACTGCTCCGGCCAGATATTCTCCTGCAAGTGCTTCTGGTATCCATTGTTTGAATATCACATAAAAGAATATCCACGCTATACCGAACATTGTAAAAGGCTTAATCAGCCAGTTGACCACACAGGTTATGAATACGCCTTTCGGCTTTCTGCCCACATTCTTGATACTCTGAAAATCCACCTTCATCATCATGGGATAAATCATCAGCCATATAAGAATTGCTACCGGTATGGATACATTCGCATATTCAAACTTACCGAGTGTTTCGGGTATGGCAGGAAACCATTGCCCTATGACTATTCCCACAACAATGCAGATAGCCACCCACACTGTCAGATATCGCTCAAAAAAACCTATTCCTTTTTTTTCTTTCTCCATATTCCTATTTCTTAGCAGTTACCGCCGCAAGAGCATTTCGGCAATTCTTCCTTTCTGATTTCTGTAATGTAGAAACGGGCAAAAGCATTTCTGATTTCGTCACGAACACGGCGGAACTCCGAATCGATGAATTCCGGTGTACCTGTAGCATGTGACGGATCATCAAAGCCGATGTGCATACGTTTGCCGACCTTTCCTATAAAGGCAGGACAGCTTTCATTGGCACCACCGCAAACGGTTATTACATAATCCCATTCCTGATCGAGGTAAGTGTTTACGTGTGTAGGTACATGAGAACTGATGTCTATTCCTGCTTCCTTCATCACTTCCACCGCCTTGGCATTTACCTGGGCTGCCGGTTCGGTTCCACCTGAATATACTTCTAAATTTTTGTCGAATGACTGTAAGAAGCCGTGAGCCATCTGACTTCGGCAGCTGTTTCCTGTACAAAGAATCAATACTTTCATTTATTCTGTTTTTTTATTGGTTTGACTTAATATTTTACTTGAATACCTTTTTCAATTCGTCAGCAGGTATATATCCGACATGCCGGTATATTTCCTTTCCCTGACTGTTGAGAATGACCTGTGTCGGTATGGTGTGTATCTCAAAATGTTCGGCCCAGTCTTTGTTCCATTTCTTTGAAAGGTTGATGAAACGTACATTTACCTTTCCTTCGAAATCTTTCCGAATGGTTTCCATTTCCTTTTCCATCTTCTTGCAGGGCGCACATCCGACGGCTCCGAACTCTAGGAATGTATAACCGTATTCCGTTCCGTCAGGCAGAGGATAAGTGAAATAAAGCCGTATGCTGTCTGCTATGTTGGCCACAGAATCATTCTTTATTTCCTGACCTGCCCTTGTCATGTCCGTTTCACAGACCTCCTCCCGGTTTTTCCCATTTCCTGGCTTGCATCCTGTAACAAGCAGCAGCATTGCTGCGGACATCAACAAATATTTCATAAGCGTTTCCATTTTATCATATCTTACATTCCACACTCAGGAGAAGATAATTCTCGCGTCTTCCGTTCCTGGCTTTCCAGCTCTGATAGTTCGGTGAGATTCTTACCTGTCTGATGGGAGAATATTCAAAACCACCGATAATCGTGTGTCCTTCAATGACATTACCTATCTTTGCACCTGCTGCATCCAGAAGGTCAAAACGTCCGAACAGATGCATTTTGCGTGCTATATTTACGGTCGTGTAAACTGAATAACCGTTCACGTCTGTTCCGGATAAGAACTTATAGTTGAATGCCCGGTTATATTCAGCTCCAAGTGAAAACCTACTGTTGCTGTATCCGGCAAAAGCCGCTACCGAATACTGGTCTTTCTGAACGCCTGCATCCGTTTTCAGATACTCCGGTGTGTTGTATATGTCACCGTATATCCTGAACATGAATCCTTTTGCCGGTTCCAATGTGATGCCGGCACCGTACTTGTACTTGTTGTCCATGTTCTTGAACTTTCGTCCTTCACCATTTGTCAATGCCAGATCTGCCGATATAAGCGGCGAGAACTCATAGCCTGCCACAATACCTATATCTTCACAGAAGACTATACCGTATTCTTCCTGAAAGGACTTGAATATGTATCTGTGGCCCCAGAAGTTCTCCTGCTCTGAAAACTGCTTCAGGTTTACCAGTCCGGCAGACACGAAAAATCCGTTTCCTTTCCAGTCTATCTGTGCGTTCTTCAGATATCCGTTGAACTTTGTATTCCCGTTTTCATCAGCCACCGTTTCCACATTCATGAGAATCTTTGCGGAAAAACCTTTGGCAAAGAACCCTTCATAACCGACAAACGCACGGTCAAGGTTGAATCCGCTGTTTTCATTCTTGTGTCCCAGCCCGGCCTTGTAATTGGAGAAAAGCGTAAGCACTGGTTTCCCTGAAAATGCCTTTTCACTTTCCTGTGCCACTGCGGGCTGGAGAGAAATGGCAGCCAGCATAACCGCAGGCCACCATTTCTTTAATTGATATCCAATCATCATCAGTCCTTTACAGTATATAATTAAACAGATAGCCGGACAAAATGATGAAAAATGCAACCGTTCCGAAGAATATGCCAATCAGTCTCCATGTCATTACTTTCTTCAGCAAGATTGCTTCCGGCAATGAAAGGCCGACTACAGCCATCATGAAGGCTATCGCGGTTCCCATAGGAATACCTTTTGCCACAAATACCTCAATTATCGGCACGATACCTGCTGCATTGGCATACATCGGTACGGCAAGTATAACAGATAGAGGTACCGCATACCAGTTGTCCTTAGACATATATTGTTCAAAGAATCCTTCAGGTACAAATCCGTGCATGAAAGCACCGATACCGATACCAATCAGAATGTATATAAGCACACCGCTGACAATCTTCCATGCATCACGTACAATGGTCGGAAGTCGTTTGATAAAAGTGGTATGATCTTTTTCCCATTCACCGGCCTGGGCAGACGAATTGGCCTGTATCTGCTTTACCCAGTCACTCAGATAAGGAGCCAGACGCATACGTCCGAGTACAAAACCTCCTATCACTCCCAACAGAATACCGCTGATTACGTAGATAAGTGTCACTTTCAGACCGAAAGAACCGAGGAACATGGCCACAGCTACCTCATTCACCAAAGGCGATGTAATAAGGAAAGCGAAGGTGACACCCAAAGGAATGCCGCCTTTGACAAATCCGATGAACAAAGGTATGGATGAACATGAGCAGAACGGAGTGATAGCTCCGAAAAGTGATGCCAATAAGTACTGCAAACCGTACATCTTGTGTGTAACCAGATAGTTTCTCAGACGCTCTATCGGGAAATAGGCATTGATAATTCCCATCAATACACTGATGAAGAACAAAAGGATTAAAATCTTTATGGTATCATAAAAGAAGAAGTTTACGGCAACTCCTATCGGAGTGTCGGCACTCAGTCCGAAAAGGCCGTAAACAAGCCAGTCTGCAAATTCCTGAATCATAATGTATATTTTTTATTCGTCTAAATACGAACATTGTTCCTGTTAAAAAAGCGGCAGATGCCATAACGGTTGTATCTGCCGCTTATGGTTAAATAATTCTCCCTATCAGATACCAAGAAGTTTCTTTACATCACTTTCTGTCGGCACCTGTCCTTTCATCTTCACTACTTCGTCAATGACAACGGCAGGCGTAGTCATGATGTTGTAGTTCATCATTTCCATGATGTCGTCCACCTTGGTCAGTTTTGCATCGATGTTATTTTCTTTCAAAACCTTCTCAATTACATTATAGGTTGATTTACATTTGGCACAACCCGGACCTAATACTTTAATTTCCATATTCGTAAATATTTTATTTGTTATCAAATCTGTTTTACAGATACATTATCCAGCAATAATAGATGCCGATGATGATGAATACCACACCTACAATAAGGTTCATCCATTTCTGCACCTTCTGCATCTTGCCGTAGAAACTTCCCATCTGCTGTACACTGAAAGCAAGAATCCATGCAACGGCAAGTACAGGCAAAGCTGTGGCAATAGCGAATACCACCGGCAGCAGATAACCGGCTGTAGCCGTTGCAGACATCGGTATAAGCATACCGAAATAGAAAACTCCGCTTGTCGGACAGAAAGCCAGGGCAAAGAGTATTCCAATCATCAGGGCACCCCATCCGCCTTTTCTGGCGAGACCTTCCGCATTTCCGTTAAACCCGAATTTCGGAAGATTAAGTTTGTCACCAAAGAGCATGAACAGGCCTATTACAAGCAGAAGCGGACCAAGAACGAGTTCACCCCATGTCCCGATAGTCTTCTGAATACCGAACATGCTGGAACCTTCTTTCAGAATCATAATCAGTACCACTCCGAGCAGGGTGTATGAAAGGACACGTCCCAACGTATAAAGCAGACCGTTCCGGAAAATGCGTTTCCTGTTTTCAATGTCTTTTCCGATAAATCCGATGGCCGCTATATTTGTTGCAAGCGGACAAGGTGATAGTGCGGTCAGCAGTCCGAGTAAGAATGCCGTAAGAACGGGAGTAGAGCTGTTATCCAGCAATGTCTGTAACCAATCCATAGCCCTATATATTATTTCAACATTTCATTTACAGATTTCACTACACCTGCCTTGAATACATCCGGTGACTTACGGGCGTTTCCGAAAGCAAATTCTGTCATATTCTCGTATGTCTCCTGTCCGTTCTTATACTTAACGATAAACAGTGATGACCAGGTAACCTCATACTTTTCAGCTATCTTCTCATTTTCTTTCTTGCTGATGTCTATTACCTTAAAAACAACCTCACCTTTTTTAATCTGCTCGGCAAAACTTTCTTCCATCGCAGCTTTTGTGTTGCTTTCGATAGCCATACAGGTTGCGCAACGCTGCTTTCCATGAAAATACAATACTTCTACATGGTCTTTTACTGTCACTTCTTTTTGAGTCTGTGCTTCAGTTCCGTTCTTTGCGTTCATGTTGCAAGAGATAAAGGCGAAACATACAGCAATTAAGAATAAAATCTTTTTCATGTCTTTCTATTTTTATTGTTAGTTATTCGCAAAACTACGAACCTTCTTGTCAAAAAAAAGAGCTTACTTGCAGCAGCCCTCTTTCTTACATATAGGTTGGCCAAGAAAATCTGCAAACATCTTTTTTGCTGTTTCCCAGTTTTCCTTGTTGATACAGTATTTTACTTTCGGTGTTTCTATCTCCCCTTGGATAAGTCCGGCTTCTTTCAACTCCTTCAGATGCTGAGATACCGTAGCCTTTGCAATGGGAAGTTCCTCATGAATATCACCGAAAAAGCAACATTCCTGAGATGCCAGGAACTGGAGTATGGCTATACGTGCCGGATGTCCCATCGCTTTTGCAAAACGGGCTAACTTCTCCTGCTCCTCTGTATACTTCTTTTTTATCATTTCTATCCCTCTTTCTGTTTGTTGTTCGCAAAAGTACGAATATGTTTCAATAAATCAAATGAATTATCATATTTTAATCTTTTAAACACTTGTTATCCCTTCCATCAAATATAAATCCCAATCCTGATTTGCCAGCCGCATTTATTCCTTTTTTCAGGAGAATTTTCCTTATGGCTTACGCCATGAAAATTCACCTGAAAAAGAATGCGGCGGCAAACGGATTAGAATTAAAGAAAAGATTACAGGGATTAACTGCGACCGACGTGACGCATAGCCGTAAATCAAAGGCGGCTATCCTTATATTCCATATATGGCCTCATAAATACTGTGAAAATCCACCTTCCCAAATAACAAAACATAGACTGCTTATCAAATCCCGAAATAAGACAGGGATTTCAACTCCCTCCGATCTGCATAGTCTGGTGGCTTCGCTATGCTTTTATTCCAACTCTTCCTATTTCTTTTCATCCTTTTTTTCTGCTGTTTCTACGTTCTTTCCTATCTCCGATATGACATCTGATGACACCTGATGACATATAATGTCATCTATTTATAAATCAGTCATTTACTCAATTTATCATCTTACATTTGGACTGTGAAACAAATCAAGTAGTCACTCAAAACAAAAGATTATGGCACAAGAAAACAGTCCTGACAAGGAAAAAAGGCAAAGCCGGACAAAGAAACCGGAAAAGCCTTATGTGGAACAAATTGACGAGCTTCTGCTGGTACATAACAAGAATGACCCAAAGGAAGGTTTGGGAGTGGTCAGCAAGGCAGACGGGAAAGGCAATTATCAGACAGTTGCACCGGAAGAGAAGAACGAGAACTCATTCCTAAAATTCGACAAGAATTCGAGTATCCTCGAAAACTTCATCAAGAATTTCTGGAGCCAGCTGAAAGAGCCTACGCATTTCAGGCTTATCCGCATGACCTTCAACGATTACAAGCAGAACAAACAGGCTCTCAAGGACCTGGCCGAAGGCAAGAAGACAGACGCGGTAAAGGAATTTCTGAAACGCTATGAAATCGTACCGAAGGCAAACAATCAGAAAAACAGTCAAACAAAAGAGGAGGAAACAATGGCAAAGAAGCAGGAACAGACAACACAGGCTCAGCCTGAACAGGTATCACAGGTGGAAGCTGCCGCACAGGGGCGCGAACAGCAGGAACCGCAACGCCAGCAGACACCCACGTACCGCTACAACGAGAACATGATTAATTGGGAGGAACTGGGTAAGTTCGGCATATCCAAGGAAATGTTGGAGCAGTCCGGACAACTTGACAGTATGTTGAAAGGATACAAGACCAATAGGACCATGCCGCTGACACTCAACATTCCTGGGGTACTGACCGCAAAGCTTGATGCACGCCTTTCATTCATATCCAACGGCGGGCAGGTCATGCTGGGCATCCACGGTATCAGAAAAGAACCGGAACTGGACCGTCCTTATTTCGGACATATCTTCACGGAAGAGGACAAGAAGAACCTGCGTGAAAGTGGAAACATGGGACGTGTGGCTGACCTTAACCTGCGTGGCAACACGACAGAGCCGTGCCTGATTTCCATCGACAAGAATACCAACGAACTGGTAGCCGTACGACAGGAGCATGTCTATATCCCGAATGAAATCAAAGGTGTTACTCTGACTCCGGATGAAATTCAGAAACTGAAAAATGGTGAACAGATATTCGTGGATGGCATGAAATCCAACCAAGGGAAGGAATTCAATGCCAATCTGCAATACAATGCGGAAAGAAGAGGCATCGAATTTATTTTCCCGAAAGACCAGGCTTTCAACCAGCAGACGCTTGGCGGTGTACCGCTTTCTCCCATGCAGCTCAAAGCGCTGAACGAAGGCCACACCATCCTTGTAGAGGATATGAAACGAAAGAACGGCGAACTGTTTTCCTCCTTCGTTACCATGGATAAGGTAACAGGCGGTCTCCAATATACTCGCCACAATCCGGAAACGGGAGAAATCTACATACCGAAGGAAATCTGTTCGGTACAACTCACACCGGAAGACAAGGAAGCGTTACGCAAAGGGCAGCCCATCTATCTTGAGAACATGATCAACCGCAAAGGGGAGGAATTCTCGTCATTCGTCAAGCTGGACCTGGCAAGCGGAAGACCACAGTATTCCAGAACTCCTGACGGTTTCAACGAACGACAGGCACCTACCATCCCGGCTGAGGTTTACGGACACCTGCTTTCGGCACAGGAAAGAGCAAATCTTCAGGACGGAAAGGCCATCCTTGTAACGGGTATGAAAGGTCCCAACGGCAAACCGTTCGATTCCTATCTGAAAGTAAACGCAAACACCGGACAGCTGCAATATTTCCAGGAAAATCCAGATGTACGCCGTAATACCCCACAGCGTGCTTCACAGACTGACAATACCCAGCAGCAGGAACAGAAGAAGGGAGCAAAACAGGCTGTGTGAGCTAAACGGGATTCAAATCAATCAAATCATCAACTACTAAAAAAGGAAAGAAAATGAACAAGACCAATCATCATATCTACAAGGCTGAACAAATCGACTGGGAGAAACTGGAATCGGTAGGTATCAGCAGATCGCAAATTGATAAGGACGGAAATATGGATCTGCTCCTTCAGGGAGAGGAAACCAATGTCATGTCCATTAAAATCAAGACTCCTGTATTTTCACTTACAATGGATGCCACACTCAGCCTGATTGAAGACGAGAATGGAAATCCGGTCATCAGCATAAACGGTATCAACCCTTCAGGTGAATAAATAAGAATCATAATGTATCATCTCTCTTTCCATACGGACTTACCGTATGGAAAGATATAAAAAACAGAATTTATCATGATTGCCATATTAACAGACAAACCAAGTGTAGGAAAAGAAATCGGAAGAATCATCGGTGCAACCAGAGTAAGAAACGGATATGTGGAAGGAAACGGCTACATGGTTACGTGGACTTTCGGGAACATGCTGTCACTGGCCATGCCGAAGGACTACGGAACCCAAAAGCTGGAACGGAATGATTTTCCTTTCATCCCATCCGAATTTGAGCTGATGGTACGTCATACACGCACCGAGAACGGATGGATACCGGAGATTGATGCCGTGCTCCAGCTTAAAGTAATCGAGAGGGTGTTTCAGGCATGTGACACCATCATTGCGGCTACCGATGCCAGCCGTGACGGGGAAATGACATTCCGCTATGTCTATCAATACCTGAACTGTACACAGCCTTGCTTCCGTCTGTGGATTTCCTCTCTTACTGACGAGTCTGTACGTCAAGGCATGGAAAACCTGAAGCCGGACAGCTGTTACGACAGCCTGTTCCTTGCTGCCGAAAGCCGCAACAAGGCGGACTGGATTCTCGGAATCAACGCCAGCTATGCCATGTGCAAGGCGACGGGACTCGGCAACAATTCCCTCGGACGGGTACAGACACCGGTACTGGCTGCCATCAGCAGACGCTACCGTGAAAGGGAGAACCATATTTCATCGGACAGCTGGCCCATCTACATCAGCCTGCAAAAGGACGGCATCCTCTTCAAGATGCGCCGCACACAGGATCTTCCCGACAAAGAATCCGCTACAATGTTTTTCCAGGACTGCAAGCTGTCACATCAGGCACAGATTACAGGTATCAGCCACAGCGTTAAGGAAATATTTCCACCGGATCTGCTTGACCTGACACAACTTCAGAAGGAAGCGAACATCCGCTATGGTTATACCGCATCAGAGGTGTATGACATCGCACAGTCCCTTTATGAAAAGAAACTGATTTCCTACCCAAGGACTTCCAGCCGTTATCTGACGGAGGATGTGTTTGACTCGCTTTCACCAATCATGGCGCGTCTGCTATCATGGGAGCTGTTCCCTGCCGCTAAAGGAACTGGAGGTATTGACATATCCAATTTGTCCCGCCACGTAATAAGCGCAGAAAAAGCCAATGTACATCATGCCATCATCATTACAGGTATCCGTCCCGGAAATATGTCCGAAAAGGAAATGCAGGTTTACAGACTTGTAGCTGGAAGGATGCTTGAAGCATTCATGGCTCCATGCCGCATAGAAACGACAAATGTTGAAGCGGTTTGTGCGGCACAACATTTCAAGGCCGAACAAACAAGAATCATCGAAGCCGGCTGGCATGACGTGTTCATGCATTCCGACATGGTTCCAAAATCAGGATATTCTGTCAATGAACTCCCCGAAGTGGAGAAAGGTGATAACCTGAATATATGCGGATGCAACATGGTACACAAAAAAGAGCTGCCGGTAGATCCGTTCACGGATGCAGAACTGGTGGAATACATGGAGCTGAACGGACTGGGCACGGTATCCTCACGTACCAATATCATCCGTACACTGGTTAACCGTAAGTATATCCGTTATTCAGGGAAATATATTGTTCCGACCCCGAAAGGTATGTTCACCTACGAAACCATCCGTGGAAAGAAAATTGCGGATACTTCACTCACCGCAGACTGGGAAAAACAGCTGACCGGACTTGAAAGCGGAATGATAACCGGACAGGACTTCCTGAACAGGATCAGGACTCTCGCCAAGGAAATGACTGATGACATTTTCAACACCTATTCCACAAAAGAAGAATAACATCTATACCTAAGCCAGGAGAATGCAGGCCGGAAGGTCTGCATTTTTTTGTATCCGTACAGAAAAGAATCTGTTTTTCCGCTTTTAAGCGGCAAAGGTCTTGGATTGCCTGCCTTTTGCCGCAAGGCTGCCCTCAAGGGCTTGGCTGGACAGGAAAAAATCATCCTCGCTACGCTCCGGTATTTTTTCCTGCCAGGCCTTGCGCAAAAAGGCAATCCAAGAGGCCGGAGGCCTATAAAATCGGGAAAACACATCCCGATGGGATTATTCATTCATAAAATTAAGGATTATGGAACTACAGATTATCGAAAGTATCAGCAAGCGTGCGGTAACCCTGGTACTGGTTATCGGAATACTTATGCTGACAGACAAAGGTATCATGCCTACAGGTATGATTGCAATGCTCCTGCTCACCGGAGGAATCATAGGATTTCTTTTCAGAGCTCTTCTACTGATTGTAAGGATAGCATTTATCTTTTTCATTGTCGGACTCCTGTTTTTCTAACCAATAAAACCAACAGATATGAAAACAAGTACATGTATATCTTCTGCTCCTGTCATGCCGGCTGTATGGCCACAGAGTGAACATATCAGACCGGTCAAAAGACGTCTGCCCAATACAGTTGATGAGCCTAAAAACATCGGCTACTATCTGGAATCTCTGCGTGATATTTCCAGCAATCCTGACAGAGAGAATGTCCTGAAAGAATTCTTCAAGGAAACTTATGTATAACCATAAAATTTTTCAATTATGTTTTTTCAATCAATTTATCAGATGATTACAGCAGGTACGGATTTGAATATCAATATCCGTAAAGTGAACAACAGCCTGAGCGTGGCGGTCATGCCAAGGCGGAACAGTCTGAAAGAGGATACGCGGCAGAACATGGTGCCGCTGGTCGTGAACGGAACACCGGCAGAACTGGATATGGGCTTCCTGCAGACGATACTACAACCGATACAGAAGGTACAGGGACTGCTTGTCAATGCGGAAAATTTCGAGAAACAGGCAGAAAAGGCTACATCACAGGCCAAATCATCCAAAACTCCAACAGTACCGGCTGAATCAAAGGAAACCAGGGAAAAACGGGAAAAGATGGAAAAGCTCCTCAAGAAGGCTGATGATGCAACTGCTGCAAAAAGGTTCTCCGAAGCAATGACATGGCTGAAACAGGCACGGGTGCTGGCTCCTTCAGAAAAACAGAAGGAGATTGACGAAAAGATGCAGGAAGTACAGAAACAGGCCAGCGAAGGAAGTCTGTTCGGTATGACAGAGGAACCGGCGCCGGTAATTCCCCAACCACAAGGCAGCATGAACGGTCAGCCACAGCCCGGTATGCAAACAAGCATATTCCCGGAGCAGCAGACCCATACTATGAATCCTGAACCTGTCATGCAGTCTGCTCCACAACAGATTCCACAGGGAATGCCTCAACCGGTATATGGAATGAACGGAGCATATATCCAACCTGCTCCAAACCGCCCCGTAATGCAAGGAACAGGTATGCCACAAGGAGCTACAATGCAGCCCTATCCGCAGCAGCCGGCTTACCAGCCTGAGACGGCTCCTTATCCACAACAACAGGTACGGCAGCCGACAAACGGCCATATACCGAACGGAACAGCACAGGTACAGAACGGAAACGGACGGGAATACCAGGCTGCACCGGCAGCCCATGATACATTCTGCTTCGATCCGGAAGACGAGAATGACAGGGAGCTTCTAAGAGAGGACCCGTATGCGGAATATCCTGATTTTCCGGCAGAGTATCGGATGAAGGACGAGGCACAGGTAGAAATGGTATACTGCTGATATACACAATAAACGATTTGTAAAACCAATAAACTATAAACAATATGGCACTGGAAATTAAAGGAATGAAAAGAGTATTCAAGATGAAGAAGAACAGTCAGGAAATTGTACTGGACGATCCGAACGTAAACATGTCTCCGGCTGAAGTGATGGACTTCTATTCAATGAACTATCCGGAACTGACCACCGCGACCGTACACGGACCGGAAATCGAAGACGACCGGGCGGTATATGAATTCAAGACCACTATCGGAGTAAAAGGGTAAGAACATGAAAAAAGGACAACGTAAAGACAAGAAACCATGTACACAACTTACGGAACGGGCTTTGGAAAATTTGGCCAGACTCATCATATCGGAACTCGAAAATACGGACATAAGCCGGGGCATCAGGAACAGAAAGAAAAGAAGACTCCCTCCCGCAGAAAGCCTCATGGTTTTCTGAACACGAGAATACCTTCCATTGCTCCCGATCTGTATGTTGAGAATGACAGGGATGTAACGGTAAATGTCACCACCAAAGAGAATCTTGATTTCCTGTACCGTTCAGCCATGAAGTATGCGCAGCTCCTGGATGTGGAGCTGCCATACCATCCTACAGGCAGGACTTCCATAAGAGAAAAAATATGCCTGCTATATAATGCGCTGGATTCCATAGTATCTCATCATGTAAATCTGGAACTTGTCGGTGACAGGCTCCAGTTCTGTATCTATCATTTCCATGAATGGCCTGATTACACCCTGTTCCTGATACCGATAGATTTTACAGAAAGGCTGAAAGGTGAAATCAAAAGGATTACACTGGAGTTCATCAGACAGTTCATCAAATATCACAGGGTGATGGATATAACCGATACCCCTTATTTTGAGATGTCGGAAGTCTGTATCGATTATGTGGACTTTGAACAGCTCGATGAGGAAGAGAAAAAGGATTTGTACAGAAAGGAAAAGCTTTTCAGGTCATATGAGAAAGGGAGAATCCACAGGAAACTGTGCCGGATGCACTCCAAGGCTTTCTGTAGGAATCTGGAAGAACATATCCGCAACTGTAATCCTTCCAGCAATAAGGAAAAAAGACTTTTGGAACTGATTGCTGAAGGGATGTCCCTGATTGCAAAAGACAGTCCTCATATCTTGAATTATGATTATGACTATGCAAGCGAAAAGGAAAGGGATTTCGAACCGCCACCGCTCGAATATCAGATTCTGCTTACCTATTCCATTACGGATACGGTTACCAAGGATATGGAAAGCTGTTTCAGTACTGACTGTCAGGAAACATATAACCAGACTCCCGTATCATTTACCTTCATCACACCGGAAACTGAAAAACTGTTCAGACCAGAGAATTATCCGGAACGGTTCTCAAAATGGTTTGAGAAATTTGTAGAACATGTTACCTATAATTTATAAACATCATGAATGAACTGACCCAAAACATACAGAAAATGATGGTGCCGAAAGCTGCTATCATAGCCTACAAGTATGAAGACAGAAAAAATTCTGACACCAGGTACTTCATAGAATTGCGTCCCATCGGGAAAAGCGGACAGATGGGGGCAGGTATCCCCGTCACATACGAATTCATGAATACCCTGCTGGAATCCTATACGGAGGAAATGAGCGGGATACCGGCAGGCAGAATCCCCGAAAACATGCTGGCCTGCAATCCGAGAAAAGGACAAGAAGAATATATCTGGTACAATCCGCCCGGAAAAAGACAGATGTTCTTTCACAAGGATCTCAATATACAGGACGGCATGTTCAACCTGCCGGGAATTGTCTACCATGTAAGAAACGGAAGCATGGACGTGTTCGCCTTCAAGGGAAAACGTCCGGTGGAGACAACTCCGCTGTTCCGTGCCCCGTTCTTCAACGTGACCGGATCAAGTGTCTGCCTTGGCAGCAGTTCTCTGGAAAAGCCACAGAATCCGACTTTCCTTTCCCTGCTGGAATACTGGGAAAAACGGTTCTGGCTGACTGAATTCTCCCATCTGGGAGGAAATGTCAATCCTACCGTTTCAAATCTTGTCATCGTCACCGAGAACATAAGAAACAATCCGTTCGACATGAACGAACTCAAGCCCATGAATAAAAAACTTAAAGACATACTTCCATGAAAAAGATACATTTTACCGACCGCTACCTGCTCAATCCGCGTCATCCGGTAACGGTATTCGTCATCGGAGCCGGAGGTACCGGCTCACAAGTGATAACCAATCTGGCACGCATGAGCATGGCACTTCAGGCATTGGGCCATCCCGGACTACATGTCACCGTATTCGATCCCGACACAGTAAGCCAGGCCAATATAGGACGCCAGCTTTTCAGTGAAACAGAACTGGGACTGAACAAAGCCGTATCACTAGTCACACGCATCAACCGTTTCTTCGGATACGCATGGACTGCCGAACCGCAATGTTTTCCTACCAGGAATTTTTCTGAAGACAGCACAGCAAATATCATCATAACCTGTACGGACAATATACGTTCACGTCTTACGCTTTGGAAGTTCCTGAAGAAAGTCCGCAAAGAAAACTTCAGTGACCATTCGGCTCCCATATACTGGATGGATTTCGGGAACAGCCAGACAAAAGGACAGGTCATCATTGGGACGGTACGTGAGAAAGTTCTCCAACCTTCTTCACAGGAATATATTCCCATGCCTAAAATGAATGTCATCACCGAGGAAGTGGACTATGCAAAAATCAAGGAAAAGGAATCGGGGCCGAGCTGTTCACTGGCGGAAGCTTTGGAAAAACAGGATCTGTTCATCAACTCCACACTGGCACATATCGGATGTGATCTGCTCTGGAAAATGTTCAAGGAAGGAAAGACACTGTATCGCGGTGTCTATGTCAATCTGGATACATTGAAAATGACCGCAATCCCGGTGTAATGACGGAAGTGACCGTATCATCTTTCCATCAGAATACGGTCACTTATTCTATTTGCTACTTATTATTTACTACGTTCTTACCACGCTGGAGCAGGAAACTCTGTATCTCTGAGGCGAGATAGAATGATTTCCCGTTCTTTTCCACCGAGTAATATTTAATCTTGCCCTCTTGCCTGTAACGTGCCAAAGTTCTTTGTGACACACCAAGAAGTTCTGCCAGATCCACATTATCAAGCAGTCTGTCTCCGTTCATACATTCTTTCAGACGGTTCATCTGGTCCAGTTTCTTTTCAATGCGGGCAAACCCCTCTACCATTGTTCCTATCAGCCTTTCGAGTATCTCATTATCTATATATGACATAATTCCAATGTTATTAAGTGAATAAATCGATACTCTCTTCGTGCGCACTCAAGAGTATATACCCATAATAGTGAGAATAACATGCCAAACAGATAAAAAAATCAAAGCATTTTGTATATATCTGATTAACAGCTATATACAAAATGCTTTGATTTTCTGATGTAAACCGAAAGTGTAAACCATTTAAAGCATGGCTATTACCAAGTTTACATTTCTATAACAACTACTTATTATACTTTTAAATTGAGTTTTTTAAGAGAGGTTTACTAATAGCTTTAGTACATTACCAATATTCCAAAAATATTCAGATGCGTTTGATAAAACAAACTTTCGTACTTTTCAAACACCTGTTTCAAAATCCTTATGCAAATTATCTAATGGTATGTAAATCCATTTTCAAAAATAATTCACGTTTCTATTTATAAACAATTGTCTGTAATGGGAAATTATCAGTATCAACTAACCGTCCTTCCAAATTACCAAAATCTGAAATATCATAATTAAACATCCTTTTGTGTTCTTCGCCCTCAGGATAATTCCAACCTTCAACAGGATAAGCCCATTTAAGTTTCTCTATGTCGTTAGTTGTAGGTTTCGTCAACTGGAAAATAGAGCATAGTTTTTTACAGTATTTATGTTTTTCATTAACATCAAATACAGGAATTGCATAATTTATAAATTTATCATCTGGAAAATAGAATTCATCATTTAAGTGTGTTGAAGTATATGCAATACCATGAATCGTTTTACCATTAATTTCTCGATTTTTTAAGAACCATTCAAAAATCAGTTGAGGTATAATATACTCTGGCTTAAATGTATCAGAATCATTTACCACAGGAATCATACATGATATAATCAATGGTACCAATTCTTGATATATGGACAACTTTAACTTCTCTTTAGTAGGTAATGATAAATCAATAAAATTCAACTCTACCTTATTTTGAAATCGAGAAACAGCACATGTATGCATAGGAGGACGCCTCATTTCTTCCCAACAACCATATATACTTTTGCCTAAATATAGACAAGGATATCCAGGGATACTATATCGTTGTGTTTTTACTATACCACGCTTAGATATTGGAATATGGAATAACTCTTTTGCTTCAACTTCATAAATAGATGGCAGTTGACGAACTCTATAAAAATTAGAATCAGCTTCACATGTATGAATCATATCAGCTAAACTTATTTTTGGAGATAATCCCTTCTTTCCTTTAATCAGATTTTGTAACTGTATAGATGCAGTAGATTGCCATCCAGACAAACTATTATTTACAATAACCTTAAGCTTTTCACAGATGACATGAATAGATTTTTGCACATTATCATCCAACTTATTATCCGAAACTATTTGTATATATTTTCTTAATGCATTATTCAAACGTTTACGATAGTCTAAATCTCTATCTTGTTTGTAAGGGAGTAGTTCACATACATCCTTATAAAATTTATCTATATCCATTATTTCCGCTTTAATTATTTGATGATTATGTTAATGATATATCTCCATCCTTAACTTTATCTATCGTGGCTTTTCTATGATAGCCATTCTTTGTATATTCATTTATCCATATAAGTTTTTTTGTTCCATCGCCATAAGGTTGTAATCTAAAATGACCACTAACCAGAAAACATTCATCATTGCATATTTCAGTGTACCATTTGCTATCAAATATATAATAATCAAGCCCTGGCTCTGTTATTATCTGTGTTTTCTTATTTTTCTTAATTTCTTTTTTTATTGTACTAGAAACTTTACCCAATTGAACTTCTGCCCATTGTCTTAAACACAAATAATCTAAAACCATATCAATATAGTCTCTAAGATTGGCCTCCATGCAATTATCTAATAAAGGCAAAATCATACAGTCCAACTGGTGACCTTCACCTTTAATTTTATCTTTTGGTGAAACACAAATATAATATGTTGGAATAGATAGATATTTATCAATTTTATCTTGAAATATCCATAATGTAAGACATCCATTTTTTATACTATACACAACATAGCAACCTTCAATAAAATATGGACTACGAACAACTCCATTCTCATTATCTAATTCATTAAGAATATCCATATGAAACTGAGTAAATTTCATATAAGATTTATCCATTGTATCAATGAATGTTTTTGAAAGAATCACTAAATTACGACAATTACCTTTTATCCTAGATAATTCTCTAATTGCATTTTCTCTATCAGAATCAACAACACTCCCTACATTACTATACCAATTAAAAATACTTTGAGGTAAGTCCCTGTTATCGAGATTGAACAAATATCGAAATAATGTAATCTCGTTTATACTTTTATTACTCTTCATTAGAACTGAATTTAAAGTTATTATCTGTATAACAAAAATAACAGAAAGCTTTTGATTGTTATATTTCTTATATTAGAAAAAAATCATTTTATACTTTTCTATTCATATTTCGTACATCGAGCATGAGAAACTGGATATATAGACACAATCATCGAAACGAAAAAACTCTTTAGAATGTTACTCCAATAGTGAAACCGCTTCCTTTATAATTCTATTGTCACGATAAATGTATTCATCAAATAAATCCAATACTTCATTCATTGCTTCTATATCTTCATCCTGGCTCAACTTCTTATAAATTTCAAGTAGAATCTTAACTATATCATTATCTATTATCCTATCTCCAATGTCTAAATATTTTAGAGATGAAATAAATCTATAGCATAAAGTCGGATAAGTTGAGATGCACTTCTTCACATACTCAAGTTGATTATGTATTTCTCTATATTTTTTCCCCGTCTGTTTATTAGCAATATTACAATACCATGGGAAAGCTTCAACTGGAAGAGAATCACAATAAAAACAATATGCATCGATAACTTTTTCCCTACTATCAATAACAAATCGTTCAAGATATCTAATGCTCTGCTGTCGGTATTCATCATTTTTATATGATTTTAGAGCAGTCTCAACAATTTTAGCGACAACATCCTCATTATTAAAAGTCAGTATTTTTTCAAGTCGCTTTTCGCATTCCCTTGATTTTTGTGTTCCTGCTATACCATAAAAGTAAATCTGAGCAAGTAATTCATGACATAATGAATCTGACTCTATACGATTGAGATAACCATCAACTACATCCGTCTTATTATAAAAACACCATTGTATTACTTTTGCTTGAATATACAAGGCCTCAAGCCCCATGTTTGATAAGAATGATTTCAGCATAGGAAAATACAATTCTTCATCATAGTAGTCTATAGCATTCATATAATAAAGTGGAATAGTTTTGACACATTCATGCAAAAACGAACTATTATCAGTGAAGAACCCGTAAATCATCGGTCTACGTGATTGAATCGTACACATGTGTACCATCAGTTCTGCAGCGTGTCCTTGAAATGAATTGAGACCTATTGTAAACAAATCATTAGTCTTTTGGCTCAAATTTCTATCTCCATCATCCTCTATTAACAAGTGATGATCCCTATCAAAAGGTAATATAACTAATTTCTTACAAAGATTCAAAATTTCATCAATGTACTTATTCTCTTCCTTTATATAATACTCAGCAATTCGACTAAAAATATAACTGTTATGTTGAACAAAATCCACAGTAAGATACCGTTTTGTAAGTGTCCAAAGAGAATAAGGATTGACTCCTCCGATAAGAAGGCCCTCAAGTCCCGCAATCATATACATATCTGAAACATCTGTTCTAATACTGATATCTATTATAAAATCATAAAATATACTAGGACTAGAAGACACACATTTTTTAAATGCATCAGCATGTTCCCTTAGACTAATTGGATACCTTCCTTTATACCATTTATATTCCCTAAGTTTCAGAAATGAATTAAGCCAATTCGATATTGACCATCTTGCATATATTTCACTACTAACAATACCACCACAGGAAAATGCTGCAGTAACGGAGTGGTCGGGTCTTTCTATTTCAATTTTACTTCCAAATCTGCGCAAAAGTTCTTGAAAACATTTCTTCATTTCTGGAATCAAAGAACTCTCTGGCAATGTATTGCATATCAATTTCCATTTGTTGTACCATAAATTAGGACATAAAAACTGTCTCCCTTTTCTTTTTGCATCGTATTTGAAATCAAATTCAGATTCATAAGACAATAAAAGTCGTTGATACAACTCCATATCATTTTTATCTAACGTGCTATACCATGCCTTGAGCATATTTAAAAAAAAGAACTCAACATCACCATTAAGATATCCTTCTATTATTTGGTTATTCCTCAATAAGGAACGAATCTCATTATCAAACATTTCTGGAACCATAGCCATAGTATTAAAAGCCATAGACAATGTTGTTTCATCATTCAATGAAAGAAGTTCCAGAATTAACGGACGCATTATAGTTTCATTAGACGAATAGCGGGCTAAAGAATCTTCATATATTTTCAGTAATTTTCCTACATAGCTATCTGCATCAATAATGTGGAATATTCTAGTTGTTGAAAAAGTATATAAGATTTTCCGTGATTTTTTTTGGACTGTTTTACAAATACAACGGTGCAGTACTCCAAGTATTTCCATAGGATATTCTGCGCAAAGCTTCGGACATAATTCATCTACCAATTCGTATCCATCACGTTTTTTGCATGACTCATCAGACACAAGATATTCCTCTATTAGCTTTTCTGTTGTATCTAAAGCAAAATTCTTATTACTTTTTATAGCATCCTGTATTAAATCGATTAGAAAAAAAGTGTTTTGCAATTTAGTTTCAGTGAAGGCCTCAAGTACACAAGGAGTACTATAATCATTGTGTGCTCTCAGTACATTTGCAACAGCATGTAATCTTGTCTCCGAATCTTGTATCCTATTAATCATACTATATACTTTCTCGGGATTGTTGAATACATAGCGTGATAAACATAATATTATAGGGAAAAAATATTCATCAGATTTTCTAAGTTCAGGTATTATTCCAATTAATAATTTTCGAATAGTAGGAAACCAATTGAAAGAATTGACTCCACGAAGGAAATATGCCAACATTCTTTCATCCTTCTGACATATACTGCTAATAAGATCCTTCTCTCCACGAATTGGTTTATCTACGAATGCCAGTACTGACAATGTTAATAACTTTAAATGAAAGCGAATGTCTGGATCATAAAGAATACTGCGAGCTTCTTCAACAAACATCATAACATCATGACCACGTTTGAAATCAAGGACAGCCTTTACTGTTGATCTCAATTCTAACCCTTGAATTTCTTTTTTTATATCTGTTGCGAACAAACAGCCCTTTTCAGAATAATGACGAGCAAGAGTGTACTCATAAAAAGACTGATGAAAAAACGAAACTGTACAACCTGTTCTTTTGATAAGACCATTGCTTGCTAAATATTCATAAGCACGCTTTTGGCTGGTAATAGGAGTAAACTGAGGATTCAGTGTCCCTTCCATCCTTATTGTTTCTGCAATCTTATACATCAACAATTCTCGTTCTTTCACATCTTCAAATAAAGACGCATCACAAATGATATCATTCCAAAGAGCATCATATAATTCAATCTGACTATTGAAATTTAGTTTAGCTTTATTCCTATGATATAAGATAGAAAATGAATTAAGCATCTGAACAGTCTTAAGAATCTTCTTGGTAATACTATCCATTTTTTTACCTAACCCCTCTTCTAAATTATTCAAAGCCAACATTACTTCTTCATCTGCTAGTTCGCCGATTTCTATTAGCGTGGATTTATTTTTGAGACTATTCAAAACAGAATCATACTCCAAATCATATTTACGGCACGAAACAACAGCTTTAACATTAGGCCAACTCTCCAGTGAAGAAAGTATAGTCATCATCATATTTAGATGTTTCCTATCATTCGTAAGAGATTGCGAAAGAGCGTCAATTTGATCCACAATCAAAATAACTTTATTAACTTCTACGCTATAATATGCCAACGTATCCCGTATTTTTTCCAATGTAACAGGATTACCGTTATCGTCAATATAATCAGCCTTAATGCATAAAAATCTAATATCTTCACTATAAAGAGAAATCAAATCTTTCAATACTGCAGATTTTCCAACTCCTGCATCACCTACAAGAAGACAAATAGGTTTCTTGTTTTCACTATCAGTCTTAATCCATTGCATTATATCATTGACCTGATGCCTACATATATGAGAATTCTTAACCCCATGCAATTCTGAAGAAATGGAATTAAAGCACATTCTTTGCTGTGAAGAGAACTGTTCAGCCAAAACTTTCTCATCCTTAATAGATTGCATTTTCTTATTATATAGCTCACGCCAAAATCCTATTGTTTCTTTTACATTGATATATGAGCATTTTTCTTTTTCCTGAAAATAGTATCTGGCTGTATTTTGAATATGATTAGATTTACTTTTGAAATCTTCGATGGAAGCCGCATCTATATTTCTCCAATAAAATTTATTGTTAACATCATCACAAGCAATAAAAATGACCACTTCACCCTTATGCCGTTCTGCATATGCATATATTGACTGAGGTATATCGTAGTACACATCCCCATTTATCTCTGGATATGTTAAATGTTTGACTTGAACTACAATTTTTTCTCTTGCTGTTCCATCAGAGCAGAGAATATCAAGGTAGCCATCTATGTTCGGCAAGGTACCTCCTGTCTGAAGTTGTTCACAATCAATAAGATCATCAGGAAGTATATTTTTTAAGAACTGTATCGAACGACGATCAAGTTTTGCAGCTTCTGTGACATTTATCTTGGGTAATAATTCTCCTATGCTCATAATCAACTAATTTATTAAATTCAATTATATCTTGTAAGCATACATCTCATATTTCTAAACCTTCTCAACTGTAATTATCAAAATCACGAAGGAGTTCATAACTCACCCCTCCAATTAATCTTAATTCTTTCAGCCAATCGAAATCAGCAAATACATAAAGCCTTTTTAATAACTTATTCTTCCCTGAATACCATCTTTTAAGACTACTGAATTGATAACAAATAAAAATTTTATCAGCACAAATTTCTAGCATATTCTGCAAAAATATATTTTACATACACATGATTATGATGAAGCCAATATATTAAAAAAATAATAGAAATCACAAAAAAAATCCACCATATTTTATTGGTGTAAAACTGATCTGTAATAAATGAATATACAATGGTTAATGCTATCTGACTACCAAAAATATTTCTTGCAAGGATAGAATTCATTCTAAAATTTTCCACACTTTCTCTATCAATTTTTTGCTTAGCAGTTTGTAAAATCTGCCCTGCAAAATTGTTATTTATAGAACCTCCAGATATATTATGCTGATGAAATATTTTATTTCTGTCATCTTCTGGTATAATATAAAATTTACATTTTCTATCCAATATAGTTTTAGAGGGTCTTCTCCCCCCTAAAATATAAAACAGATGTTCAGCACACGTCATCATACTTTCAATAAAATAGCCAATGACAAATCCCACAAATGGAATAAGTAAAATTATAACATTAGTAAAATCTTTCAGTTTTGTAGTATCTAGATGATGTTTTGATGACAAAACACACCATACAAAGACAAAAAAAATAACATACAATCCAGGTATAATATACTTTATAAAATCTTGCAATCTGTAATTCATTTTATTAATCGATTATAAATTATACAACTTACTAAATATTATAGTTTCCTCTTTTATCTACCTTCTCGTGTTGAAAATCAGGAGGAGTCATCTTGAATTCTTTATCATCTTTTTGTAGATTATGAGTTTTACTTTGAAATTTTCTTAAAGTTGCTATATCCAACTCATAACTTAATATGACATCATTATCTCCTCCTTTAACTCTAACTGGGTTCTGATAATCCCTTTTCTTGGGTTCAACAACTCTTGAATCACCATAATATGCTGTATTAGCTTGTACATAATAGCAATGCAAATCTCGACTTACACTTTCAGAGATATTGCTAAAATAATTAACATCTCTATTATATTCTATAGCAAATAAAATGTCAAGTTCGGAACGAAATATGCTTCTATGTACTATATCTGTTAACTCATAGCAATTATAGACTGAAAACTGAATACCATTCCACTGAAACAAATGATAAGTTGAAAAGTCTTTTGTCGGTATTTGTTTCCTATTACCTTCTATTTCTCTTATTTCGCTTGGTGAATAATGATTTTTCACTCTAGGAATAATTAAAACTTCCTTTCTTCCACGAAATTCAAAAGGAAGTAATGTTATTGCAAGATTGTAACATATATTTTTTAATGAGAAATGTTCTAACCCAAAAATCATAGCTCTTTGTTTTCTTCTTGCTTCATCAGCATAAGCGCAAAGCCAATCAAAAGGCACAAAAACCTCTGGTAATAAAAGAATATCTGTTTGGATTTTTTCTGCTTGATTCAATATATCTATATGGCGTGTACGTTTCTTCACATCTAAAGAGGAGCCATGCAATATTGCAGTTTCAATATCTTTGTAATCAGTATTCACATTTGATATTCCTACTTTTATTCTATTTTTAATTGAACCTGTATTAGCATGTATTATCTCTGAATATATTCTTAATACTCTCTCTCCAGCATCAGTCATCTCGCTATACATTTTATGTTTTTTATTTTGAATTGTTGTTTTCAAATCTTCTCCATTTAGTTTTAGAAAAAGATTGAGACATGATGTTATGAATTCATTATTAACACCATTATCATCTATTTTATAAAACGACTGATTTCTATATAATGACATAGGTATTTGCAATGTGCAAATTTCATGAAGTTGAATATTTCTAGGAATTAACCAATTTCTATTTGAAATGAATGAAGGAATATTATTAGACTCTAAATCAGATATATCAAAATCTGAAATATTTATATCTTCATATATATACTTTTGGGTTAATGCAAATATTGGCAAAGGAAGATAGATATGTCTTGTCATCAATGCTTTTTTTAATTTTACAGCTCCATCTCTTACGAAACTCTGGGTATCTTTTAATCCAATATTATTTTTTACAAGAACTTTTGCTAGCATTAAACAGTTAAGCATATGTTCTTTTAGATGTTGTTGTATTTTGATATTTATATCATTGATATTATACTCAGAAGAAGTTACATTTACTTTATCTATTCCATTACCTATCAAAGTTTGTAGTTTGCATATAGATTTATAATCATGTGTAATAGAAAAATAAGTAAATACTTTTTCCCACATACTATACATCGAGATAATAGATAATCCATTGAAAAAACGGAAAATCTCGTCACTTAAACTTTTATCGTACTTTCCAGGGGAAAGAATGGCTAATTTTAACCGTTTAGCAAGAAAAACAGAAGCTCCATATTTATTAACTTTGCAGGAAGACACACTTCTAAATTTGTTAATAGTATCTTCATATTGTAAATCATATGTGTCATCTAAACTAGTTTTCAAGTCTTCTTCATTTGGTAAAAACCAAAAAGCACTACTATTTTCCTGAAGAGTTGTTTGAAATTTATTAAGAACAGCTAGTGACCAATGTGAGTCAAAATAAAACAAACGAAGTTTCTCTGTTTGGATTACTAAATCTTTACACCGTTTAGATTTTAATTCTAATACATTTTTCTTTTTGTCTCTTTTTAGAACTTTTCCATCTTGAAAAAAACGATTACACATCCATTGGGCAACATTTTCTGAATCGGGTTCAACATTTGCAACGACAAGAAACATATCATCAACATATCTACCATAATAAACCGGTGCAGTTGAATATTTTATATCTTTATCAAATTCTGCTAAAATCCAGTTGGCAATAATGCCCGAAGATGGTAAACCTATTGGTAAAATGGGTTTCTTCTTAGTGCTTCCGTATATTTTAGTGGTATGATCTTTACAGATTGATTCTATTATATCTGTTAATTTACGAGTTAATATATCTTCTACAGGTATATTTTTTTTCAGTGCACTAAAATCTACCTGAACAGAATGGAAATAATTTTTTATATCCAAAGTAATAATTAATACATTATTTCCTCTTTCTATTTGTTGTTTTGCCGCATTTATACCTTTATCCCTCCATTCCTGATACTTATTAAAATATGGTTCAAATAATAATCTTGAATTTTGTATAGAGGGAACTACATACCCATAATTATCAGATGAGATATTTAAATAGTTATTTATTCTTGTTGTCCATATAGTGGCTATTATAAACAATTCAATAGGAGCATCATATAAGATTGTGATTTTAGAAACTTCAAATGAGGAGATATTTTTATTTGTTAACAAGTAAGCATCAGCTTCTTCTCCAACCTTATTCTTGTCTTCATTTAACTTAAAAGTCTTTGGAAGTATGATATACCCACTATCTTTAATTAATTTATTAAAAACACTAGTCGAATTACCATCGCAGAAGCAATTTAATTTATCACATAATTCTTCTATTTTTTTGTCAATATCTTCAGACTCAAAATCAGAAATCTTATGTCTAATATGTAGATTAAAGTTATCATAATATACATAAGACTTGAATCTTTTATAGGCCGTTTGAATATCTTCAATACTAAATTTCGTTTCCATATAGTAGTATATAAATTTTACATATTATCGTCTTAATTACTATTGATTTAGGTAACGTATTCAAAATATCAGGAATCTCAATAGGGAATCATTAAGAATTTCTTCCATATTTCTATAGACATACTTGATTCAATGGAAATACCTATTCATTTAGTTCATCGCTTGCTATTAAAATCAACTTCTAAACGTATCTTATGAAGTCTTTAAAAATATGGATAGCTTCCTTTTTCTCCAATCCTACTTTCACCGCTACAGCACACAGATCTTCTTTTGTTGGTTCAATCTTATCATTAATAGAAGTAGTACGAAAGCCATTGATGCCATCGCTAGGCAGCAAGTCATAAGCCGGAGCAAAATGCCAATCCCCATCACGATAAATGAAGGCAAAGTTCTTGGCATGGTCATCTTTGTTGCCTATCAGATAGTTGAATACCATCAGTCGGTAGACCTTCCACAGCTCGGCTACGCTATGTGTCAGCATAGCACAAACTTGAAATATATGTGTATAATCGATACTAGGTAAACGATAATCAGCACCTATAAGGCCAGCCATGCTTACTACATGCAATTTGCCATTTGAAGTCCGGTCAAATCGTTCCACACCAAAATATTTATCTTCAAAGAGACGTGTTTCCGGCATTTCAATTCCGCATTGCTTGGCAAGAAGCGAATAACGGTATTCATCTATACCAATACTCTGCGGGTCTCGTTTGGCACGGAACTTAACAAGCCATTCCTTATCATCATAACGAACAAAGATTTTAGGTCGTGCACCTCCAGGTGAACCACCGCGATCTTGAAACTCCTCGATACCTTCGCCCGTATAATCGTCACTATCCAATATTTGTTCTGCTTCCAACGCCAACTTCTCGAAATCGACATAATCCTGTCTTGTCACCACACTATGGTCCGGACGGAACTCCAATGCTCCGCGTCCTGTTGAGCCTACCAATGCAAGGCGATCCAATATAGTTAAAGTCCGTGGATTGATACCTTTTTGTTGCAAGTATCTGTCCAAAATAAGTAAACCCCATCCATCAGGTAAACAATCATCGAAAACACCAAATCCTCCTTCAAACGGACGAGGTTTGGCTATAAATACACCGTTTCGCAAGGGTAATTCGAATGGTGATATGGAAAAACCTGAGCCAATCCATTCGACTGAATATTCAAATGCACATAACCCCTCTTTAGTTAGCGCTAAGCGCCCGACCAACCGATTATCATATATCACTTCAATTTGCTTGATATTATTCATTTTTCTTACCTCTTTTACGGATAACATTTTGTTCGTTTAATATATCGTTTAAAGATTGATATTGTTTTTGCGCAAAAAGAGTGTCAAATTCGGATAACGCATTTAAGGCAAATCCTATTTGAAGCAAACCCTTTAAAGATATTTCCCCAGTCTGTTCAAACCTACGGTAAGTAGCAAACTTAAGGCCAGATCTTGTAGCTATGCCTTCTTGAGTTAAATTTAACTCCAATCTCCGTGCTTTTACTCTAGCGGCAATTTGCTTCGCTATATCATCCGGAGTTGATAAATTAAATGATATTATATTATTCATAAAGCAGATATTACATATACAACAAATAAAATATTGTTTATACAAAGATAGGGATTAGATTTTAATATGAGAAGTCATTAAAGTTTTTTTTAGTACATATTTATCAAAATCTCAACCAAAAGACTACAAAAGAATCTAAGTACACAAAAGACTATAATGTAAAAAATAAATCCATAGCAAAATTACAAGAATTAGCATTCTTAATCCTCTACTATCAGCGGAGATATTGCTGAACACGACAACAGATAGAAAATCTGCCCAACGGACATATAAATCATTTTTCATCAATTCATTTTTATTATAATGATTCACTAACTTTTTTAATTGCCATATAATCCGCTATAAGAATCTCTACCTTTATATTTTCAGCCAGTTCACATGCCTTATACATTTTTGAGCCTGCGAACATTTCTTTAACCCATTTATCCTTCTCAAATCATTTCCAAGTTTTATAGCATTTTAGCAGATATTGCTTTAATAATCTTTCCGTTGTTGCATCAAAACTCCTACAAACATCAGCATCAAAAACACATACTACAAAGAAATCTTCATCCAAAAGTCCTTTCATTTTCTATTCTATCAACACCATTGTTTTCAAATAAACGAGGAGAGATGAGTATCTATAACCAAGTATTTTTTCAAATGACTGAAACAGAATAATTCAGTTAAACTCTCACCAACACGATATGTATAACTTGTCTTGTCACTGTATTTTTTCTAGTTTTTTCTCATAAAAGTACATAATTATAGATTAGGAACCGCACCGAAATTACCGAATTTATATGCCTTTTGGAGAGAAGTAATCCTATTCAATCCCTTGAAATTTGTTAAAGGATACAGCACACTTGATCCATCCAGATTCTTTTCAGTAAACCAGACATTATCTTTTCTAAGCAAATCTTCCTCTCCTAACAGTCCATCATAATGTGTGGTGAGCAACAACTGGGCTTGCTCTGATTCTTTCAGAAAACGTTCAATAATATGTTCTATCAATTTCGGATGAAGAGAAAATTCGATATCGTCAACAGCAAGAAAAGCATCATTTTCAAGAATCTTTTGTACTTGAGCAGCCAGGCCAAACGTACGGATAGTACCGTCCGATTCAAACAGTTCCGGGAATTCATAATAATCATTGTTACCATCATCAGATGAAACCTTATGCTGATACATAGTATAATTAATCGAACCCTTATGTGTTTCCTGTTCTTTGGAAGTAATATTTGAAATATTGAAATCAGCTTCTTGTAGATACCTCAAAATATAATCTTTTGCAGACTCATTCTTGATTGATTTTTCGGCATAACGACTTAAAGATGATGCAGGCACAACAGCCGGCATAACCTGATTGGTTAGATATTGAAGAACTGCCTCTAATTCTACAATATGTGTATTTACCTGCATATAAGCAGCAAAAACCGACATATTATGTAAACACTTCAAAGTTATTTCCTCTTTGACAGCTTGCGACATCTTGATTTTCTGCCCAAACCTAATAACAGATACGTTATTCTCAGTATTTCTCTCAAATAAAGTAGCAGGCTGTTGACTTGGATAATAGATTAGACTTTCCTTTGCTACGTGCCATCTGTCTAAAGCTACAGAATAGACATAACGAACTGCTTTTTCCTCATTCTTCAAGTAGAACGAAATCGAATATTCAGATAACTGCCTCGAACTTGTTTTATTCAGGAGAAACGGGACTATTTGAATTTGTTCTGCCTTATTAAGTGGGGTATAAGTAATGAATGACTTGATAAAATCACAAACTTTAATAATATTACTCTTACCCGAAGCATTTGCTCCATAAATGACAGCCACTTTCAATAGTCTCACATCCCCCCCCAATTCGACAACATGATATGACTCCATATCCTTACTTCTATCAGCTTCAAAACTTAATATAGCCTCGTCTCTAAATGAGAACATGTTCTTAAATCTAATTTCTGCTATCATATAATCTGTTTTTCCACAAATATATAACTAAATATCTATATTTATAAATTAGATTTCAATATTTACACAATTTATGCAAAAATCAAAAACTAACACTCTTTTATCGAATTTATTGTACACGTAGTCAATATAATCATTGAATCAAAACATCAGTCCATCCATTAATATAAAAAATCGATACAAACTAACATCAGTCTTCGTATTATCTCACTTCACAAAGATTTAAATATAACCACAAAATACTTATTCTATTTGCATGATATTGCACGCCATTGATAAAAATGCCATATCACTAAAAAAGGGTAAAAAATACCTCGTTCTTGTAACTTATTTGCCGGAAAACTTTGAAATTCAACAAAATACAATTATCTTTGTCTTACAAAAAGAATGTGACAATGTGCAACTTATTGATATTCAATGAGTTACAATGACTAAAAATGACAAAAAATTAGACTTCTGTACCTTTTAGAGCTCCAAATATTTGATAATCAAAAACTTGCAATTACTGCATCGAAATAATAACTGAAGGGCATATATATCATTCATATATACAAGATAATAAAATGGGGTATAAAATAAGACGACAATCATAATGAAATCAAAAATAAAATTCCTCAAATGATATTTTTGATTCGCATCATGTGATAAAATATTAAATAAACAAGTAACTTTACATTAAATCTAAGAGGAAACTCTATGCAAAACATTAATATAGAAAATCATGGATTTACAACAAATAATCTATTTGGTTAAAGAAACCAAAGAAATCATCACAAACCGGGAAATGGCAGCCCATGTAAAAGAAAAAGGAGTTGCCGATTATGTCACGCAAGTGGATGTAGCCGTACAGAACTTCCTAAAAGAAGAATTATATAAACTATACCCAGAAATCCAATTTCTCGGAGAAGAAACCGGCTTGCAACAGATGAACACAGATAGTTATTGGATTCTAGACCCCGTGGATGGAACAACCAATCTCATACACGACTATCACCACAGCGTAGTATCATTGGCGCTTTGCCAACAAAATGAAATTGTATTAGGCATTGTCTATGACCCATACCATGATGAGGTTTTCTCTGCAGTCAAAGGAGAAGGTAGTTTCTTGAATGGCAAGCCTATCCATGTTTCCTCTGCCAAAAAACTGTCGGAAACTATCATCGGTATCGGAACTGCTAAAAGAGAACTGGCTAAAGAAAACTTTACTAGGTTTCTCAAGGTCTACGAAAACTCACAAGACATCCGAAGATTGGGGTCTGCGGCACTGGAACTAGCATATACAGCATGTGGCCGGCAAGGTGGATATTTTGAAGTGTATCTGAACCCTTGGGACTATGCTGCAGGCATACTTTTGGTAGAAGAGGCAGGAGGAAAGGTAACTGACTGGATTGGGAATAAGCTTAATCCCAGACAAGGAAACCAAGTAATCGGAACAAACGGAAATATCCATCAAGAACTTCTCAGAATATTATAATAAGAGATCCTTATTTTCAGTTTAATACAAGCTGCAAAAGAAAATCTATATTATGGCAAGCAATATTGAATTTGTAGAGTTTATATGCTATCAACTACAAGAGCTGGGGCATATCCGTTTTCGAAAGATGTTTGGGGACTATATGGTATATGTAAACGAAAAGCTGTTATTAATGTTGCAAAGATCAAAAAAGAAATAATTGTGGAGGATGTCCTCTTTTTCCTTGTTCGCACTTCGTGAATGACTCTTCTATATCTAAAGAAGAAAACGAGAAGAATCTAAAAAAAGATGATTGACAATCTTTCGGAATTCAATCAATAGATTAAAGAATTTAAGCTAATACAAAGTAAGTACTCAGCACCCCCGTATTTTTACTCTCTGAAAGTTATTCTTAGTTTGCGCGAATTTAAAACGTGAAACAATGAAGAATTTTAGAGGAGAAAATACGGGGGGCAGTATTAGGTATAGTTTTGTAAAAACGCTTTCTTTTACTACTATTTACTGAATGTCCCTATTTAGTATGCACATTTTTCAATGTATCCTTCCTGTTCATACACCCTACCATAGTGATGAATCATTCCAACCAACCCATTCAAACGTGAATCTATAATCTTCAGATTTTTATATCTAAGATATTGAGTGTCATACAGTCCCGTATTCCCAGATTTCAACCTTTCTTCAATATCTTCGGGAATAAGAAAACTCGCTCTGTCGCCCAAAAATTTATAAAACTCTGATTGATATATACATATACCTGCCAGATCAAAATCTCCAAAATGTATATATCTATTAGGAATTTTGATAAGCCACTCCCTTAAATCTGCCGACTGGGGATATCTGGAAACAAACAAAACTTTATTATCTCCAAACAGATATTTCTGACTCCGTATACGACAGAAGTTCTCACCATTTTCCACTCCAACCACTGTTACGTCTGACGGTATATAAAATTCATCTGAATTTTTTTGATAAATCTTAGCCTCTTCTCCCCATACAGGTGTAAGTCCTCTTGCTTCATCAACCGGTGCCGCTAATGGAGCAATGTTAAGGCCTTTCTTCAAGAAAGCCGGATTATACATAAAACAGGATAACCTACGTCTGGTATCCCATGCCAATCTACCAATTTCCTCACCCCAAAGGATTACTTTTAACGACTGTACCATAATTTATCCTATTTAGAATTTCTGACACGCTGTACTTTTTTATCATCCCTACGCATCAGGTAAGGAGATTCGGGCAACTCCGGAAGAAGATTGTCTATAGTGTTAATCTGCCCGACCACTTTCAACAACACAATAAATGTTGACAACGAAATATTACCTGCTGTACCATTCTCGAATTTGTGGATGGTTGTAAGTCCAATACCGGATTGCTCAGAAAAATTTTTCTAAGTAAGATTGCAACGAATTCTATATTCTTTAAATCTGTTACCTAATAGCCTTACAAGCTCAGGCGTGGAGTATTCATAGAAATCTACCATATAAACCGCATTTATGTATTATTATAATGATAGTTACATATATTTCCAAGCATTAATCTTCAATATTATAAAGATTATAAATACGAAACTATGCAATTTCTGAGAATAAAACTAATTTTTATATGAAAACTTATCGTCAGATTCATAGTAACTGATTATAAATCCTATATTTTGTATTTGTTATATGTCCAATTTCACTATTTTCCTCATAAAGTTTTTCGGGAAAAGCATTTTCCATCGCGGAACATCCTTTCCGGTGTTATGCCTGCTGGTATGTACATATCCGAAAAGCTGTCATGTACCACAGTAAGCTCCTCCATAACAAAGGAAGGAACAATGGTTCAGATAAATTTTCTGTTTATCTACTTCAATATGCATCTGCATCGTTATCTGTTCAAAGTACTTCGTATAATTCTGCCTGAGATTCTTAATATCATGATTACCAGCTATAAGATATATTTTCCCATTCAATCTGCATCGGTAAGATTATCACTTATACCTTCTACCATCATTACCAAATTCCTCCACCCCAATGCATAATACCTGGTTTTGCTGTTATAGGATGACAAGTGGAGCATACTCTTTTCCAAACGTTTACATAGAGTACCACACCTCCGTTTTCAGCATGAAGAAGTTTCATGTTTTTTTGATTGCAAAGTAACTGAGGATTCCCTAACTGTACAATGTGTACTTTATCGGATACTTACATACAATTTGAACATATTGCAGTATTTTATTTCCAATCATATATTTTTTCCTGTGCAACATAAATTCCCTGCAAAATCATCCGTCATACAATAAATCTCTGTAACTTTAGCCGCTGATAACATAGCAGTAAACGTTTAAATGTTACAATCCGGCACTATAAACTTAACATTTTATTGCTATCTTATTTATTATCAATGAAAAGCTTATCACTCTAACACCATATTATGTTATGTTAGAGTATAAAACACAAGAGAAACGGTATTCTTCGGGCCTAACCCCGTTTTTATATCGAACTCGGTTATGAGAGTAACCATAGATTGCGCATATGCTTGCACAGCTATGAGTCAAACTTAACAATTGAAGTCTGTTAAACTAAAAGCAAAAAATGAAAGGTTCGGTAAATATCAGTGACTATTTCTACGGTGCAAAGACACAGTTTATTATACCCCTCTACCAGCGTAAGTATGCATGGCAGAAAAAGCATTGTGTACGTTTATTTGAAGATCTGATAAAAATTCATAAAGAAGAATTGCAAAGCCATTTTTTCGGAAGTATTGTTGCAACAAAAGCCAGCGAGGTTGAAGACGATTTGCTGATTATCGATGGTCAGCAGCGTATCACAACTTTATCGCTCCTGATTCTGGCCGCTTTCAATGCAGTTGCCAATGGCGATATGCAACCTGGCAATGAAGATATTGAGGAAGTAAGGAAAAACTATCTCTATGCCATAAGAAAAAGAATTGACAGACAGATAAAACTGCGCCCGATTGAAGGAGACATCGAAGCATATGATGCACTGTTTACCAACAATTCAGATGATTTCATCAAGAATACAGGCATTACTGCAAATTACGAACTTTTTTACCAATTAATTCAGATAAGCAACCTCACTTTTGAGGAGCTTATTAAAGCCATCGAGAAACTGGAAGTGATTGATATTCGTTTGGAAGCGAAAGATAATCCACAGTTGATTTTTGAATCTCTAAACTCGTGCGGCAAAGACCTTGAAGAGGCAGATAAGGTACGCAACTACCTGCTCATGTCACTTTCTTCCAAGAAGCAGGAAGACTACTACCATGCCTACTGGAGCAAAATAGAAAAACTGACAGATGGAGAGCCGACAATGTTTATCCGTGATTATCTGACACTAAAGAAAGGCACGATCAGCAATATTGAGGACTTATATTTTGACTTCAAATCATACGATATGAAGTTTCACATCGACCGTCAAGTCCTCCTTGAAGATATGTTGAAGTTTGCCAAATATTATCGGCAGATACTCAAAGGCGAAACCAGCCATGCCCGTCTCAACCGCAAGCTGAAACAGATTGCAACCATAGAATCTCTTGTACACCTGCCCTATCTGTTGTCATTCTTTGACTATGCGTCAACGAATAACCTGAACGAAACCGAACGGTATGAAGTATTGGACACAATCGAAAACTACTGGGCCCGCCGGATTATCTGCAACTACCCTGCAAATGCGCTTCAAAAGATGTTTGCTACTCTCCATAATGATATTTTGAAGATATACAAACGCCATAAGGAAAGAGATGCCGAGTTACTTCTACCGTACTCTCAGGTCCTCAAATTCATTTTGCTCAGAAAACAAGGAACCGTATCATTTCCAAACGACAACGATGTTAAATCAGCCTTTCCAACCAGACAGATTTATCGTATTCCAAGCAACTATAAGTTCTTCCTGTTCGAACGTATGGAAAATGAAAACAGTCCGGAGGCAAATGATACAATCGTAAAAAAAATGAAGGACGGCATATTCACCATAGAACACATCATGCCTCAGACACTAACACCTCAGTGGAAAGAAGAACTGGGAGAAAACTGGCAGCAGATATATGACACCTATCTCCACACTTTTGCCAACCTAACCCTTACCGGATTCAATACGTCATACAGCAACCACTCGTTTCAGGAGAAAAAGGACGGATACACAGACCGCAAAGGAAACAAGATTAACGGTTTTAAAAACTCGGCTTTCTGTTTGTCAAACTATCTAAAACAATGTTCTAAATGGACGATTGACGAGATTAAAGAAAGACAACAGATTCTTCTTGAAAACTTCCTCCGGCTATGGCCGATGATAAAGACGGAATATGTTCCACTGGAAAAGGAATATGAGTTGGTTTCATTTGACGACGACGAATATGAACTGAGTTGGCGGCAAATCATCGGTTATCGCTACAGAAACGAACGGCATGCAGTCTCAAACTGGGTGGAAATGCTGGTACAAGTCTGCAAACTCATATACAATGAAAGTCCTTCTACAATGACCTATGTAGCCGGTAAGAATTACTGGATACATGCTTCCGAGGCCAAAGGAAGAAGCAAAGTGGCAGAACATTGTTACGTTCATACTTCTTGCAGTACAAACACCAAACGCAATATCTTGAACTACTTATTTAAAGAATGCGAGATACCGGCAAGCATTCTTGAATTTGAGCTGGTTCCACTGGCAGATAAAGTTATGGACTCCAATGAAGAGTAATTCTTTTTCATTGTTTGATTTTAATCCCGATTCACGAAAACGCATCAAAAACAATAACAAAAAAGAAACAGCTACATGCCCATCATCGAAATATCATCCCTATCCCACCCCGGAGTGGAAATTTTCAGCACGCTTACCGAAGCTCAGCTACGTAATCGCATCGAACCTACCAAAGGCATCTTCATTGCGGAAAGTCCCAAAGTCATTTCCGTTGCCATTGATGCAGGATATAAACCTCTGGCACTCCTATGCGAACAGAAACACATTACGGGTGATGCCGCAACCATCATTGGGCGCAGCGGAGACATTCCGGTCTATACAGGAACAAGGGAGTTGCTTGCCACGCTTACCGGATATACCCTGACCCGCGGCGTCCTTTGCGCCATGCGTCGTCCCACGCCACTCAGCCTTGAGGAAGTATGCCGGGAAGCCCGGCGTATCGTAGTGATAGACGGCGTGGTCGATACAACCAACATAGGAGCAATCTTTCGTTCGGCTGCCGCTCTCGGCATAGATGCCGTGCTGCTCACCCCCACCTCTTGCGACCCGCTCAACCGGCGTGCGGTCAGGGTATCCATGGGGTCGGTATTCCTCGTACCATGGACTTGGCTGGACGCTCCTATCGGCAGACTGAACGACTTAGGTTTCCGCACGGCAGCTATGGCGCTTACCGACAACTCCATACCTATCGACAATCCTGCCTTGACCGCCGAACCTAAGCTGGCTATCATAATGGGTACCGAAGGAGACGGACTGTCACGCGAAACCATTGCCGGGAGCGACTACGTAGTCCGCATCCCCATGTCGCACGGCGTCGACTCGCTTAATGTGGCTGCCGCTGCTGCCGTAGCTTTCTGGCAACTTCGCACACCAGCTTCCGGAAAATAAAACAGGAAAATAAAGCCTGAAGCTTGTTTTTATTTTCCCGCTATCGCCACTTTAATCACCCCGTCCAGCCTGTTTTCGAATACGCGGTATGCTTCTTCGATTTTTGTCAGGGGAAAACGGTGTGTGATAAGCGGCGTGGTATCAATCTTTCCCGCCTCTATCAAACGGAGAATCTCGGCACAATCGCATCCATCCACTCCACCGGTCTTGAAAGTCAGATTCTTACCATACATATCGGGCAAAGGAAGTATTTGAGGATTGTCATAAAGCGCCACAACCGTAACCACCGCATTGGGACGGGCACATTCCCACGCCAGGCGGAAAGTGTCTCCGGCTCCTGCCACTTCCAGCACGACATCAGCGCCTCCGTGATCGCTGTTACGAAGTACAAACTCCTTACACTCTTCCGGCTCCGTCACCAATACATCAGGATAATGTTCACGGATAAACCGAATTCTTTCAGAAGACTTTTCACAAACAATGATACGCTTCGGTTTCTTCAGCATCACGCAAAGCAAAGTACATATCCCCGTAGGGCCGGCTCCTATGACAAGAACCGTATCATCCCCGGAAATCTCCGAAATGCGTGCCGCCCAAAATCCCGTAGCCAGCACATCGCCTACAAAAAGCGCCTGCTCATCACTCACCGAATCAGGAATGCGGTTCAATCCCCGGTCGGCATAAGGAACCCTGACATACTCCGCCTGGCCGCCGTCAATACGGCATCCTAATGCCCAACCACCATTCACATCCGTACAGTTATTCACATATCCGTGTTGGCAGAAAAAACACTCACCGCAAAAAGTCTCAACATTGACGGTAACCCTGTCGCCTGGTTTGACCGAAGTAACACGACTCCCAACCTGTTCAACAACGCCCACCATTTCATGTCCTACCGTTATTCCCGGCACGGCACGCGGCACACTGCCATGTTTGATATGCAAATCACTGGTACAGATGCTACCAAGTGTCACGCGGACAATAGCGTCGCGAGAGTCCTTCAATTCGGGCTTTGGCTTGTCCAACAGACCGAATCTTCCATGTTCGATGTATGTATATGCAAGCATAATATCCTTCCTTAATAATCAGTTTCTGTTTTTTTGCGAATATAAACATAACATTTTGATAAAAGAGCAATAATAGATTTTTTTATAAACGTCTCACGCCTATATAAGAATGGCTACATTTGCAGTTTCTGCTCTTCACTGAGATTAAACTACAAGAACAACAGGAGAGGCAAGGAATAAAATCATAACTCTATTTCATTGTCTATTAAACAAAAAGTTGAAGTAAATGAGTAATTTACCTCAGCTTTTTGTACCTTTGCTTACTATATATATGTTTTAAAAACATGGATGAAAAATTAGTCGATAAAGAATATTTACTTGAGAAATTGCCCGGCAAGTACGGTTGGACATATACGATTATTCCTGAAATTAGGCCAGACCCCAATGCCCCGTTCAATTGGGTGAAAGTACGAGGAACAATTGACAGTTATCAAATTAAAGGTTACCGTTTAATGCCATCTGGGGATGTAATGCCATCTGGAAAGGGGGTTCTGTTTCTGGCTGTCAATGCTGAAATCCGCAAAAAGATACAGAAACAGGCAGGAGATTATGTCCACATTGTTTTATATCCAGACAATGAACCAATAGAAATCCCGAAAGAATTTTTGTTGTGTTTACAAGATGACATCGTAGCTTTGCAGTTTTTTAATTCGCTCATTGAAAGCGAACAATACAAATACATCAGGTGGATATATTCGGCAAAGGGGGAGCAGACCAGAGTTGACAGGATTGCCAAAACAGTAACCAAACTTGCAAACCGCAAGAAATTTGCAGACAAAGAATAATGATTACTATAAACCCAAATGCACAAGCTTCTATTTTAATAGATGAGCCTACAATAAGTGCTGGCGAAAAAATACTATCTTTCTTTTTTCTCGTCAGCACTATTTTTGTACTTTTGCAGTGAACAAAAGAGTTATTTTGAAAGCAATGCAAAGCAGAGCGCAGAAATGAGTACAGTTGCTAAGTCATTACCTCAAATTCCATTAGCCACTCAAACTACTTTTATTTGAGCAAGTTAGCTTTTCTTTCCAAGATTACAATAAACATTTTTGATAAAAGAGCAATAATAGATTTTTTTATAAACATCTCACGCCTAATAAGAATAAGAATGGCTACATTTGCAGATAGTTATCAGAGTCCTCACATAAACCGCAATTCACAATGAAAGAAAAAGAACTTGCATTTTCAGATGTTCCCAATAATTTCCTATGGTGTATCAACCGGCAATGCAGTAAAGCAGAAACTTGCCTCAGGCAATTGGCAGAAAGGCTTTCGCCGGAAGAGCTTATATCTTGCAGTGCCATCAATCCCAAGCATTTAGCCAAGTTCAAGAATGAGTGCCCTTACTTTTGCTCCAATAAGCAGGTGAGGTATGCCAGAGGCTTTCTCGGGATTCTGGAAAACCTCACCGCCAAACAAACACACTTCTTCATCAACCGGGTCATCAGTAATTCCAGCCGCCGTACCTACTATCGTGTCCGCAATGGCGAACGGGCATTATCTCCTGCCGAGCAACAAAATATCATAAACATACTCAAAGAGTGCGGAGTAACTTTCTCCATTGAATTCGATTCTTACTTTGAAGATTATTATTGGAGCAATACATTATGATATGCCAACCTTTGCCTTTTAATAGGCAAGGTTGTGCCTATTAAAAGGCACATTTGTGCCAGTTAAGTGGCACAACATTTAGAATATAGCCTTATGATACCTGAGGGTTTTATGTATTAAGAAGAAACAAAAGAGTAAAAGAGAACAGGCTATTTACCATATATTTCACTATCTTTGTACAATTAACCAAAGCTTAACGATATGAAGAGACAGATTGGAGTGCTAACCGCTTCGTTGCTCATCCTGTCGGGTTGCGGCACAAGCCAAACGGCATCGGGCGATCCCGGTGCAATATTTGCAGGTGCAGCCATCGGCGGAAATGTCGGCGGTGCCATCGGCGGTCTGATAGGCGACAATAATGGCGGCTGGCGGGGCGGTTACCGGGGTTCGGCCATCGGTACAATTATCGGAACCATTGCCGGAGCAGCCATTGGAAATGCTGTGTCTGCCCCCAAACAAGAGGCATACGGTTACCGGATAGAAAGAACGGAGCCCTACAAGCCGCAGCACGAAACGTATCCCGCTCCAAGCGTCTTCGATAACCTAAGGATACGCAACATCCGTTTCATAGACGACAGCCGTGACCACGTAATCAGTTCGGGCGAGAAAAGTAAAGTAATTTTCGAAATCATGAACGAAGGTGAACAGACTATATATAATGTGGTACCGATGGTTACCGAAACCACAGGTATGAAGCGCATTTACATTTCACCACCTGTAATGGTGGAGCAAATCGCCCCTCACAATGGCGTGAAATACACCGCCACCATCAGCGCAGGCGAGCGGATAAAGACGGGAAATGTCACCATACGGGTGGCCGTAGCCGACGGAAACGGGCAACAATACGACTGGCAGGAGTTCTCACTTCCCACCGAGCGATAAACAAATTTTCGGAGTCTATACAGACTGAACACAGAGACGTAGAAAATTTAACAGCATGAAGAAAATAATACAGAGCATACCCTGATTCTCTGTATTTGAAAAGCAAAAGTTGAATACTTTATAAACAACAGATTATGGCCGACAACTATCTGGAAAACCAATACGAACAGTATCAGGCACGCAAAGCTGCCTGGGAGAGGGAACGCAAATACGGAAAGAAGAAAAAGAAATCAGCGTATCCGCATCCCTTGCCGCAACAGAAGGATGCGGAAGATGTCCTGTCCGTTCCGGACGAGGAGAATGACAACATTCCCTACATTATCAATACGGACAATGATAATTTGATTGACGATTAACTTCCCTCGCCATGTTGCACCATTTCCATATCCCCGTAGCAGACATACCATTGCCGGAAAGATTTACTTTCCCTTTTTGCTATACACCTCATCCGCTCTGCGTGGCAGCAGCGAAAGAGGTGCAAGCCTATCTCGGTTTGCAGGAAGCGTGGAAAGAAGAGTTGGCGCAGGGCAAGATGTTCGGTGTTCTGGTTGTAAGGACTCAAGAGGGTGAAACAGGATACCTGGCAGCATTCTCCGGCATACTGGCGGGCAGTAATGTGCATCCGTTTTTCGTACCGCCGGTCTACGACCTGTTGCAGCCACAAGGGTTCTTCAAGATAGAGGAAGAACAGATTTCGCAAATCAACACGCGCATCAGCCTGTTGGAAGAGGACGAAGAATACAAACGGCAAATGCAACAACTGGCTGCCCTGCGGCAAACTGCCCAAGAAACGCTGGAAGAAGCCAAACGGCAGATGAAACGCGCCAAAGAGAAACGTGAAGAGCGAAGACGCGAAGCGGCTTTACCCAACGGTGCTCCAATGACGCCTGAGGAAGAGAATGTCCTGATACGTGAAAGTCAGTTCCAAAAAGCCGAATACAAACGCATGGAACGTGCCTGGAAAGAGCGGATTACTCCCTTACAGCAAACGATTTCCGATTATGAGGCCGGCATACAGGCATTGAAAAGCGAACGTAAGCAACGTTCTGCCGCCTTGCAGCAAAAACTGTTCGAACAATTCAAGATGCTGAATTATCGGGGAGAAGTCAAAACGCTTTGCGACATATTCGGGCAGACCGTACACAAAACCCCGCCTGCGGGAGCCGGTGAGTGCGCCGCACCCAAGCTGTTGCAACAAGCCTATCTGCATGGGTGGAAGCCTGTTGCAATGGCAGAATTCTGGTGGGGAGAATCCCCCAAAACGGAAATACGGCATCACGGACATTACTATCCCGCCTGCAAAGGCAAGTGCGAGCCTATATTGGGACATATGCTGCAAGGTCTTGAAGTAGACGAGAACCCGATTCTGAAAGAGTTGCAGTCCGGCAAGAAAACATTGGACATTATCTACGAAGACGAATGGCTGGCGGTGGTTAATAAACCGGCAGGGATGTTGTCCGTACCCGGCAAAGAAGATGTGGTTTCCGTTTACAGCATGATGTGCGAGCGGTATCCCGATGCGGACGGTCCGTTGATTGTACACCGCCTGGATATGGCTACATCGGGACTGCTGGTGGTTGCAAAAACCAAGCAGGCCCACCAAAACCTGCAAGCGCAGTTTAAAAACCGCAGTGTAGGCAAACGCTATATTGCGTTGCTTCAAGGCAGCGTTTCTCAAGATGCGGGAACGGTTGAACTGCCGTTATGCCCGAACCCGCTCGACCGCCCCCGGCAAATGGTGCATACCGGATATGGCAAGCCTGCTGTAACAGACTTTGAAGTACTGGAACGCAAGGACAACCGTACCCGTATCGCCTTTTATCCCCGCACCGGACGCACCCACCAGCTTCGGGTGCATGCCGCCCACCCGCTCGGACTGCACTGCCCCATCATAGGCGACGAGCTCTATGGACGGAAAGCCGAACGCCTGTATCTGCACGCCGAAATGCTGGAGTTTACACATCCGGTGACCGGAAAGAGAATAAGCATCATTCAAAAAGCAGACTTCTAACCTATGAAGTAACCGATTATAACCGGTAACCGACGTTTATACCAACAGTAATCACTATTAATAACCCCAAAACAAGTATCCGATGAAAATCCTTCGACCCACCCCGCAAGATTATGACGAACTGCTCACCGTATGGGAAGCCTCCGTTCGCAGTACCCACCATTTCCTGACAGAAGAGAACATACAATTCTACAAGCCATTGGTACGAAACCAATATTTCCAGGCCGTAGAGCTTTACATCATCCGCAACCGGGAAGGAAAAATCGCTGCCTTTATGGGGCTAAGCGACGAACTCATTGAAATGCTCTTTGTACATCCCGATGAACAGGGAAAAGGATATGGCAAGCAGTTGATGCAATACGCACTCCACGAAAAACATATCTATAAGGTGGACGTCAATGAGCAAAACGAAAAAGCTCACCGGTTCTATCTGCACATGGGCTTTCAACTCATCGGAAGAGATGAAACCGACCCTTCGGGGAATCCTTTTCCCATTTTACACCTGCAATGGAAGCCGTAGATGAACACGCATTGCATAAAACAAAAACAGATTGACTTATGAAAATACATCACATCGCCATCTGGACTTTCCGTCTGGAAGAAATGAAAGAATTCTATATCCGTTACTTCAAAGGTACAAGCAATGAGAAATACGTCAACCCTCAAAAAGGGTTTGAATCCTACTTTATCCGCTTCGACTGCGGAGCCGACCTGGAGCTGATGAGCCGTACCGATGTACAGAATACTCCCATCGGGGAAAACAGGCTCGGTTTGACCCACTTCGCCTTTGCACTCGACAGCAAAGAAGAGGTTCTCGAACTGACGGAAAAGCTGCGAAGTGCCGGATATACCATCAGCGGAGAACCCCGTACATCGGGAGACGGATATTTTGAAAGCGTAGTGCTCGACCCCGACGGCAACCGTGTGGAATGCGTGTTCAAGGCAGACTGAAAAGTCATTTTACACAGAATTTAAATCAACGTCTTTCGTCCGGCATTGCACTAAGTTTCCTATGTTTGCAGCATAATTCATAAGTAGATTTTAAATTTATCGGAAACCATGAAAATCATTGCATTCCTATTTACGGCATTTATCAGCCTGCAAATGTCCGGGCAAGAGAAATTCCCCGACGGCACGCCTATTCCCGACTGGTTCAGACAGAACGAAATCGTAAACATCGACACACTGGGCAAGAAGTATACCATTACCGATTACGGTGTGGCAAACGACAGTACAATCCTGCAAACGGAGAAAATACAGGCCGTCATCGACCGGGCAGCCGAGAATGGCGGCGGCGTTATCATCATCCCCAAAGGAACGTTCCTCAGCGGCTCCATCTTCTTCAAGCCGAAAACGCATCTATACATGGAAGAAGGTGCAGTGCTGAAAGGAAGTGACGACATCAGCAACTTCGCCATTGTCAACACCCGCATAGAAGGACAAAGCCTGAAATACTTCGCCGCACTGGTGAATGCCGACAAGGTAAACGGATTTACCATTTCCGGCAAAGGCACAATCAACGGCAACGGGCACAGGTACTGGAAATCTTTCTGGCTGCGCCGGCAGGTTATCCCGAAATGTACCAATATGGACGAGTTGCGCCCCCGCCTGGTTTACATCTCCAACAGTAACGATGTGCAAATCTCCGGAGTACGCCTTATGAACTCTCCGTTCTGGACTACGCATATCTACCGCTGCAATAACATAAAGCTGCTGAATCTCCATATTTTCGCTCCTGCCGCCCCGGTGAAAGCACCGAGCAGCGATGCGATCGATATTGACGTCTGCAGCAATGTACTGGTGAAAAACTGTTATATGTCCGTCAACGACGATGCCGTGGCACTGAAAGGCGGCAAAGGCCCGTGGGCGGATAAGGACCCTAATAACGGCAGCAACACCAACATTATCATAGAAGACTGCACGTACGGCTTCTGCCACAGCGGTCTGACATGCGGCAGCGAGTCGATACACAACCGAAACATCATTCTCCGCCGCTGCAAAATCAGCAATGCCACGCGCCTGTTGTGGCTGAAGATGCGTCCCGATACGCCGCAACACTACGAATACATCCTGGTGGAAGACATCACAGGCGATGCCAAGAGCATGCTGCTCATCAAACCGTGGACACAGTTCTTCGACCTCAAAGGCCGCAAGGACATCCCCCTCTCACGTGCCAACAACGTGACGCTGCGCAATATCAGCCTGAGCTGCGACATATTCTTCAACGTCAGAAAGTCCGACCAATACGAATTGAAGGATTTCACTTTCGAGAATTTGAATATCAAGGCCAAGAATGCCCAATGCGATAAAGAGATTATCTCTAATTTTGAGTGGAAGGACGTTAAGGTCAACCAATAATGCAGGCCGCAGGCAGCAAACGCATCACGAGAAACGAATAAACTTCATTATCGTAGGGACATTCATTAAATATTACAAAATCAGCCAACTAATTCATACACAAAGTA